>OBLF01000031.1_pt1 | contig 192211 bp, 164 predicted proteins | sample 1519231 | NCBI WGS metagenome assembly OBLF01 (sample SAMEA2602895, study PRJEB22501) | metagenome
TGTAGACCAGCTCATTACAGAGGGAGAAAATACAAAGACCGTCCACTCTGCTTATATAGTGAGTGTCTATGTAGATGGTTCTGGAAATATGGTACTGGTTAAGAATCCGACCATTATCAACATACCTAAGAAATCAAGTTATAAACCAAAAGCCATTGAAAGTGAGGGGACGGTTGATTCCATTACAACCAATGAAATCAATGAGTTTTTAACGACGTTCTTCAAGCTCTATCCTACAGCGACAGCCAGTGAACTTTCCTACTATGTGAATGACGGGATATTAAAACCAATCGGAAAAGAGTACATCTTTCAAGAACTGGTAAATCCTATTCACAATCGTAAGGATAATCAAGTCACGGTATCGCTGACAGTGGAGTATATCGACCAGCAGACCAAAGCAACGCAGGTATCTCAATTTGATTTGGTACTTGAAAAGAACGGGAGTAATTGGAAGATTATAGAATAACAAATATTGGTACATTATTACAGCTATTTTGTAATCACGTACTCTCTTTGATAAAAAATTGGAGATTCCTTTACAAATATGCTCTTACGTGCTATTATTTAAGTGACTATTTAAAAGGAGTTAATAAATATGCGGCAAGGTATTCTTAAATAAACTGTCAATTTGATAGTGGGAACAAATAATTGGATGTCCTTTTTTAGGAGGGCTTAGTTTTTTGTACCCAGTTTAAGAATACCTTTATCATGTGATTCTAAAGTATCCAGAGAATATCTGTATGCTTTGTATACCTATGGTTATGCATAAAAATCCCAGTGATAAAAGTATTTATCACTGGGATTTTTATGCCCTTTTGGGTTTTTGAATGGAGGAAAATCACATGAAAATTATTAATATTGGAGTTTTAGCTCATGTTGATGCAGGAAAAACTACCTTAACAGAAAGCTTATTATATAACAGTGGAGCGATTACAGAATTAGGAAGCGTGGACAAAGGTACAACGAGGACGGATAATACGCTTTTAGAACGTCAGAGAGGAATTACAATTCAGACAGGAATAACCTCTTTTCAGTGGGAAAATACGAAGGTGAACATCATAGACACGCCAGGACATATGGATTTCTTAGCAGAAGTATATCGTTCATTATCAGTTTTAGATGGGGCAATTCTACTGATTTCTGCAAAAGATGGCGTACAAGCACAAACTCGTATATTATTTCATGCACTTAGGAAAATGGGGATTCCCACAATCTTTTTTATCAATAAGATTGACCAAAATGGAATTGATTTATCAACGGTTTATCAGGATATTAAAGAGAAACTTTCTGCCGAAATTGTAATCAAACAGAAGGTAGAACTGTATCCTAATATGTGTGTGACGAACTTTACCGAATCTGAACAATGGGATACGGTAATAGAGGGAAACGATGACCTTTTAGAGAAATATATGTCCGGTAAATCATTAGAAGCATTGGAACTCGAACAAGAGGAAAGCATAAGATTTCAGAATTGTTCTCTGTTCCCTCTTTATCATGGAAGTGCAAAAAGTAATATAGGGATTGATAACCTTATAGAAGTTATTACTAATAAATTTTATTCATCAACACATCGAGGTCCGTCTGAACTTTGCGGAAATGTTTTCAAAATTGAATATACAAAAAAAAGACAACGTCTTGCATATATACGCCTTTATAGTGGAGTACTACATTTACGAGATTCGGTTAGAGTATCAGAAAAAGAAAAAATAAAAGTTACAGAAATGTATACTTCAATAAATGGTGAATTATGTAAGATTGATAGAGCTTATTCTGGAGAAATTGTTATTTTGCAAAATGAGTTTTTGAAGTTAAATAGTGTTCTTGGAGATACAAAACTATTGCCACAGAGAAAAAAGATTGAAAATCCGCACCCTCTACTACAAACAACTGTTGAACCGAGTAAACCTGAACAGAGAGAAATGTTGCTTGATGCCCTTTTGGAAATCTCAGATAGTGATCCGCTTCTACGATATTACGTGGATTCTACGACACATGAAATTATACTTTCTTTCTTAGGGAAAGTACAAATGGAAGTGATTAGTGCACTGTTGCAAGAAAAGTATCATGTGGAGATAGAACTAAAAGAGCCTACAGTCATTTATATGGAGAGACCGTTAAAAAATGCAGAATATACCATTCACATCGAAGTGCCGCCAAATCCTTTCTGGGCTTCCATTGGTTTATCTGTATCACCGCTTCCGTTGGGAAGTGGAATGCAGTATGAGAGCTCGGTTTCTCTTGGATACTTAAATCAATCATTTCAAAATGCAGTTATGGAAGGGATACGCTATGGTTGCGAACAAGGATTATATGGTTGGAATGTGACGGATTGTAAAATCTGTTTTAAGTACGGTTTATACTATAGCCCTGTTAGTACTCCAGCAGATTTTCGGATGCTTGCTCCTATTGTATTGGAACAAGTCTTAAAAAAAGCTGGAACAGAATTGTTAGAGCCATATCTTAGTTTTAAAATTTATGCGCCACAGGAATATCTTTCACGAGCATACAACGATGCTCCTAAATATTGTGCGAACATCGTAGACACTCAATTGAAAAATAATGAGGTCATTCTTAGTGGAGAAATCCCTGCTCGGTGTATTCAAGAATATCGTAGTGATTTAACTTTCTTTACAAATGGACGTAGTGTTTGTTTAACAGAGTTAAAAGGGTACCATGTTACTACCGGTGAACCTGTTTGCCAGCCCCGTCGTCCAAATAGTCGGATAGATAAAGTACGATATATGTTCAATAAAATAACTTAGTGTATTTTATGTTGTTATATAAATATGGTTTCTTGTTAAATAAGATGAAATATTTTTTAATAAAGATTTGAATTAAAGTGTAAAGGAGGAGATAGTTATTATAAACTACAAGTGGATATTGTGTCCTGTATGTGGAAATAAAACACGATTAAAGATAAGGGAAGATACTGAATTAAAAAAATTCCCCCTCTATTGTCCGAAATGCAGACAAGAAAATTTAATTGAAATAAAGCAGTTCAAAGTAACTGTGATTACAGAGCCAGACGCAAAGACGCAGAGCCGATAAAATGAGATTAATACAATCTCATTTTATCGGCTCTTTCCGTTATGTATGGATTCTTTTAATTAGTCTTCGATGTTTCTTGCTTCGTTGATACCGCTGGCTAAAGATTCCATTAAGGATAGTTCTTTGTCTGTAAAGCTATCCATGTATTTCTCTATCTGTAATCGTCGGGTGCTTTTTACCAAGTTATTAGCAGGTAAGAAAAATTCATCAACGGAAACATGAAGTAACGATACAAGGTCATAAAGAACTTGTATGCTGGGGTGTTGCCCTTTATTTTCAATATTAGTTAAGTACCGTGGGTCAATTTCAATCAATGCTCCCACTTGTTCACGAGTTAAACCTCGTTTCAATCGAGCTTCTTTAATGGCTAAACCAAAGGCTCTAAAATCATATTTATCTTCTTTTTTACGCATAGTAGACCACCTCTATACATTTTATTGTTCCTACTGAATTAAAAACAGGTATAGAAAAACGTGTTATATGGTTTATAGGTTTATATTTAATAAAAAGCACTACTAAACGCCAATAAAAAAAACCGTTATATGGTAGTGCTATTTACGCTGTTAAAATATTGTATATTACTTCCAAATGGCGGTTTGTTGGAGGTCAACGTCGCCATGAAGTACATCATATACAATAAATTTCCTTACATTGGGTTCTTGTCAAAAAAAGTCGTCTATCTGCAATAGATAAGTACGTCCACCAATGTGGTTTTATAAATCATATAGATAGAATAACAGAAGCATGTAAACAGAGAAATAAATCTGTTTATATGCTTTTTTGGCTATTCAGAACTTTTTTACAAAGTTTATTTATCAGTAATGCAACAAATCCCCCTTTCACATTGGGACTAAGAGTGAAAGGAGATAAACGAGCAAGGCTCACTTCCTTTCCTAGACAGAAAGGGGGTGAGAAACATGAAACCATCTTCTTTTCAGACCACAATAGAAAATCAGTTTGACTATATCTGTAAACGTGCTATGGAAGACGAGCGAAAGAATTATATGCTTTATCTTTCAAGGATTGCAAAGCGTGAGGTGTCCTTTTCGGATGTTGGCGATTATCTTGTTAGCCAGTTTGCGACAACAGATAACTATTCAACTGACTTTCAGATTTTTACACTCAATGGGTTATCAGTAGGCGTTGAAAATGATTTGTTGAGTGAAGCATTACGTGAGTTGCCAGACAAGAAACGTGAAATTCTACTGCTGTTTTACTTTATGGACATGAGCGATTCAGAAATTGCAGACCTGTTGAAATTGAACCGTTCTACTGTCTATCGGCATAGAACCAGTGGACTAGCCTTAATCAAGAAGTTTATGGAGGAGGAAAACGAAGAATGAGAAAAGAATATTCCAGAATTCCATTCCCATTGATTGTAAAGGCTTGTGATGGCGATACAGAAGCGATTAACCAGATTCTACATTATTACAGAGGGTACATTGCTAAACGCTCTCTACGGTTGATGAAAGATGAATATGGCAATCAAAGTATGGTCGTTGATGAGGTCTTACGTGGACGAATGGAAACCAGGTTGATTACAAAAATCCTGTCATTTGAGATTGAGTAGCACCGATTTATCTCTCTTTTCGTGGAAGTGCGGACGAGCTTTCCATACTTCCCGATTGGGGAGGTTTGTTATTCCATCAAAGCATATTGTCTTTCAGTATGTTTTGATAGGCTGACAAGCCATCTGTTCTTTGAAAACTGAATAACAGCAGTCGAATACATTTCGATAAGAAAAGAGCCAACGGAGCTGACCGCCATGACCTGCCCTGTAAAGATAGCGAGCGATTCATGTCAGTGATCCGAGAAGTAATCTTTAGCAGGATTGCCAGCGAAGACATTCTTATCGTAATAATGATACTCCTGTATCGTCATAGTCCGAGCGTTAAAAGCGTCGCAGGCAATGAGTACAGTTGGACGAGAACCGTGCAAGGGTGGAACTCCCGTGAGCTTTGCTAAAGCTGTTCGATTGCTTGTAAAACTACTTTTATGAAATCTAACGTGTGATTGGGAAAGGAGGATTTTATGAAGCAGACAGATATTCCTATCTGGGAGCGTTATACCCTGACCATTGAAGAAGCGTCTAAGTATTTCCGTATTGGCGAAAATAAGCTCCGTCGTTTGGCAGATGAAAATAAAAATGCTGATTGGCTGATTATGAATGGCAATCGTATTCAGATAAAGCGAAAACAGTTTGAAAAAATTATTGATAAATTGGACGCAATCTAGCGTCGCCAAAGGGTCTTGGATATGATAAAATAGCATTAAGTCGTATCAAGGCTCTTTCCATTTTGGAAAGGAGCGAAAGCCATGTCAGAGAAAAGACGTGACAATAAAGGTCGCATTTTAAAGACTGGGGAGAGCCAACGAAAAGACGGAAGATACTTATATAAATATGTAGATTCATTTGGAGAACCGCAATTTATCTACTCATGGAAACTGGTGGCTACAGACAGAGTACCAGCAGGAAAGCGTGATTGTGTTCCTCTTCGGGAAAAAGTTGCGGAGCTACTGAAAGACATTCATGATGGCATTGATGTTGTAGGAAAGAAAATGACACTTTGTCAGCTTTACGCAAAGCAGAATGCTCAAAGACCCAATGTGAAGAAAGGCACGCAAACTGGACGGAAATATCTGATGGATATTTTGACAAAGGACAAGTTAGGTGCAAGGAGCATAGACAGCATTAAACCGTCTGACGCTAAAGAATGGGCGATTAGAATGAGTGAAGATGGATATGCTTATCAAACCATCAATAACTATAAGCGTTCTTTAAGGGCTTCATTCTATATTGCGATTGAAGACGATTGTGTTCGGAAGAATCCCTTTGACTTCCAGCTAAATACCGTCATTGATGATGATACTGTTCCTAAAGTCGCATTGACAACGGAGCAGGAAGAAAAGCTGTTATCCTTTGCGAAAGCTGATAAGACCTACAGCAAGAATTATGATGAAATCCTGATACTCTTAAAAACGGGTCTTCGTATTTCAGAGTTTGGCGGTCTGACACTTCCAGATTTGGATTTTGAAAATCGTCTTGTCAAGGTAGACCATCAGTTACTACGAGATACTGAAAATGGATACTACATTGAAACTCCCAAGACTAAAAGTGGCGAACGACAAGTTCCTATGGTTGAAGAAGCCTATCAAGCGTTTCAGCGAGTGCTGGCGAATCGGAAGAACCGTAAATGTGTTGTGATTGATGGTTATAGTAATTTCCTTTTTCTCAATGGGAAAGACTATCCTAAAGTGGCAAGTGATTACAATGGTATGTTGAAAAACCTTGTCAAGAAATACAATAAATATCATGAGGATAAGCTACCCCATATCACTCCACACATTTTGCGTCATACGTTCTGCACTAACTATGCAAATGCAGGAATGAACCCAAAAGCATTGCAGTACATTATGGGGCATGCGAATATAAACATGACGCTGAACTATTACGCACATGCTACATTCGATTCTGCTATGGCAGAGATGAACCGCTTGGAAAAAAAGAAACAGCAGGAACGTCTTGTTGCTTAGTAGTACAGATGAATTTACTACTAATTTACCACTTCTGACAGTCAATTCATGAGGAAATATATAAGGAAACGTGAAGTATCTTCCAACAGTAAAAATGCTCGAAGCCCTTTAGAATAAGGATTTGCGAGCATTTAATGAGATTTAAAAGGATAATTAGAAATCTATGTTTTGTTTCTTATAAATTTTTATCACTTTTATTTCTAAATATTTTTACTTACCTTTCTCTTTAAAATTTTTTTAAATACATACTTCCTAAATCATCAAATTTTTCTGTTAAGACAAAATGATCTCGCTAATACTCCATAAAGTTTTTAAATTTCCTAGGCCTCTTAAAAAATTACATAAAAAAAGAATGTCCTTAATCATTTAATTAAAAGACATTCTTTTCAGATATTTAATTCCATCCAATTTAAACTTTTTGGTTCAATCACATCTATCACCTATATTCTTCATTTTACCAAAGCCCTATATAAATTAACATTTTTGAAAGCTCCCTACTCTAGGACTTTCTGCCATTTATATAAAAACTAAGAGTAAATAACAATTACTAACTAAACTATTTACCATCGTACTTTAATTACATCTTCAATTTCAATTTATATAAAAGCCTTTTTATAAGAGACTAATAAATTTAAATAAAATCAAATACGTTTTACTTTTTTATTGGATGGAATTGTCATTGTTCACAAATAAGAAAAATCTTTAAGCTTTTTATTACTTTATCACGTTAATCTTATTTGGTACTATTATTATACCACCAAAAAGAAAAATGTAAACACTTTTTGCAAAAATTTTTAAAATTTTTTTATAATTTTTTATAGTATAATTTGACATAGAAGGAGGCTATTATGAACACATTAATCGGATACAAAAAATGCAGCACTTGCAAAAACATAGAAAAACTTTTGCAAGAAAAAAACATTTCCTACGACTACAGAGAGATCGACAAGGACCTCTTAAGTGTTGATGAACTTAAAAAAATTAAAGACCAAGCAGGAGTTGACATCTTCAAACTCTTTAACACATCAGGAGTTAGGTATAGGGAGCTAAACCTAAAGGACAAGAAGAAGGACATGACAGAAGAAGAAATCTTCGAGCTCCTATCCACTGACGGCATGCTAGTTAAGAGACCAATCCTCTTAAAAGATGGCAAGGCTTACGTAGGTCCACAAGTTAAAAAATATTTAGAAAGTCTATAAAATTAAATTTAAAAGAAAAGAAGTGCAAGAAAAATAATCTTGCACTTTTTATTTTTAAGAATTTTAAATTTACCCACAAAAAACCAGAGTCTATTAAACCCTGGCAAAATTTTTTATTCGCCCTTAAAAAATTCGTCTATATCTAATGCGTCTTCTGCGCTTATTAGGACTGTTACTTCGTCACCAAGTAGGATTAAGTCGTCGGCTGTTGGGACAAATTCGCTGCCATCTCTTTCGATGGACATTATTATTAGATGTTTTGGAAAGTTTATTTCTCTTAGGTCCTTGCCCATATACTTAAAGCCATCTGTGATTGTGTATTCAAAGACTGAGTAGTCGCCAAGTTCTCTTTCCTTAGGACTTAATAAGTTTTTATCCTTTAGTTGTCTTTCAAATAGTGTGTCGTAAATTGGTGCAACTCTTAGGGCTTCTGCCACGTAGTATGAAACCATGACTACAATGGATAGGGCTATCAAGTGCTCAAAGGTTGATGTCATTTCTGATACCAATATTATTGATAGGATTGGACTTCTCACAACTGATGCAAGGATTCCGCTCATGCCCAGGATTATAAAGTTGATGTAGAAGGCATCTACTCCAAAGCTCTTGTCTAGGAAGGCAAAGACTAGGGCTCCACATGATCCTCCTATTACAAGTACTGGCAAAAAGATCCCGCCTTGGACTCCTGATCCGTAGCAAAAGCTTGTGTAAAATAATTTTACTAAGAGGATTGCAAGTATATATTTTACTGCAAATCTATGTCTTGCCATATTTTCTAAGAGGCCGTGTCCTCCACCTGTTCCTTCAAAAAACATAAAGCCAACAAGAATTGTAACTCCCATTAGTAGGGCGTACTTTAAAATTTTTGAATTTATTTTTTTGAAGAGGTCTTGAAATTTTGTTATTAAGTAGTTGTAGACTCCTCCAACTAGTCCTGTCAAGATTCCTATTAGGATGGCAACCCAGATTAGCTTCATAGGTAGGGACTCTGTGACAAAGAAGGAGAAGGATGTTTCTTGTCCCATTATGATAAAGGAAATGTAGTTTGCAGTTATTGATGCAATTAGGGCTGGCAAGAGAACAAATTTTGAGTAGGACTTGTGGAGTTCTTCTATGGCAAAGATGCAACCAGCTAAAGGTGCGTTAAAGGCTGCTGCAAGTCCTGCTGCTGCCCCTGCTGTTATCATGTACTTTAGTTCATCTGGTGGCCTCTTTAAAATTTTGCCAAGTGACTTGGCTGCTGCTCCACCCATTTGGATTGAAGGACCCTCTCTTCCAAGAGAAAATCCCATTAGGTTTCCCAAGCCTCCTCCAAGAATTTTAGAAACTAGGGTTGGAACTTCTTCCATCCTAAACTTGCCCAGGATTTCGCCACGAATTTGTGGTATTCCACTGCCTCCTGATAGGGGTGCCCACTTTAGTAATTTATAAATTATAAAGGAAATGATTGCTCCCAAGACTATTAAAACTATTAGGGACATTAGGTTAAATTCCTTGTAGAGGAAGGACCTGTAGAGGTCCATCTTCATTATCACAAACCTGTAGAGGACAGAGAATAATCCTGCCAAGGCTCCCACCATCAGGGAGTCTATTAGCATACTAAATATCAACTTGTCCTTGTTACTTATATCATTTTTCATCTTTTTCACCCCACATTAGCTTTTGCCAATCTTCTTTTTTTAATTTCAAAATTTCTATATAATTTTTCTCCCTTTCAATTTTTTCTGGGATTGTATAGAAGTTTAAATTTAATTTTTTTATTTTTGCTCCTTCTATATCTGCAATAAGTTTAAACTTCTTGGATCTTACAAAATTATAAAATCTGGCATTTACTAATACCTTCCCATCGTGGTAGATGAGTTTCTTGGAGTCGGGATAGTAGGACATCCTAAAGGACCTCTCGTTTATCTTTCCCCTTAGGGTTCTTAAATTTCCATTGTCCTCTGTCTCGATGTAGATTCTAGTGTCTGGAAGTCTTAACTCCATGTAGTCTTTTATAGCTAGGGCATATTTGTTGTCGTCGGACTTTAGTTTCAAGAGGTTTAGGTCTTCATCTGTGTAGATGTAGAAAATTATTTGGTCTCTCTTGTCTAAGTCACTTGAAATTTTTGCAAATTCCTTCCTCAATAGATCTGCAAAGTAGGAGTAAGGAAAGTAGTTTTCTTCATAATAAAAATCCTCTATCTTCGCAAAAAGGTCTTTTAAATCTTTAGACCTGACCTTCACCTCGTAGGACTTGCCCGAAAGTTTTTTTACCTTGGTCCTTCTTATTGTCTCTGCCCATTCCTTCTTCACGTACTTCTTAAGTTCTGTGTTTTTCTCAGAAAGTGAAACTGGTGGGAGGAATAATTTTTTGTTGGATATGTCGTAGCCAAGGTCGGACATGACCTTGGAGTCACGTGATAAGTTGACCATGGTGTTCCTGTCAATATAAAGTGGCAAGTCTGATATATCGTCTCTGTAGAGATAGACGTCGCTATTTACAATTTTTTCTCCATGGGTTTTTATCTCATGGTCCACTTCTCTTCTCTCGTGGTAGTATCTTTCCTTCTTGTTGGGACATTGGTAGCTTATTATATTTAATTTATCATTTTTATTATCTTCAAGGCTCAGCCTAATTCCGTAATCGCCACTGTCTTTGACCTTCCTAAAGATATCAGAGAAGCCAAAGTCTTGGATGTTTTTATCTACATAGGCAAAGATTCTGTCGTCAACGGTGTAGAGAATTTCTGCAACAACTTTTTTTGGATAACGATTAAAGTTGTAGAGGGCAAAAAAAATTCCCAAGCCAAGGAGACTTATTAAGATTAAAGTTTTTTTCTTCATAGTATCACTGCTTCTTATTTATTAATTATAGTTTACAATAAAGCTTGACTTCATTGCAATTAAAAAAGGCACCAATTAGGTGCCAATTTGTCGTGATTTATTAATTTTTATTTACATCTCAAAATCTTTTCGCCAGCTTCCAAATTTAAAGTAAAGAGCCATGATGACCAAGTTAGCAAAATATGAAACTGGATAAATAATTGAGATTACTCTTATTGAATTGAATATTGGCATTGCGAAGTAAACTACCACCAGCCTCAAGATGCAAATAGTTAGAAGTGAAATAATCATTGGTCCCATTGCGTGTCCACTTCCTCTTATAAAGCCAGAGATTGTTTCTGAAAGTCCAAAGGACCATATACCAAGACTTAAAATCTTTAGGAAGTCGGCACCATAAGCAACAACATCTGGGTCTGGGTTAAAGATTGCTATTAGTGGACTTGCTAGGAAGTAGGCAATAAGTGATAAGACAAAGGAAATGCCAAATACAATTATTAGGGAGACCTTCATACCTTCACGAAGTCTGTCAAACTTCTTAGCTCCAAAGTTTTGTCCCGAGAAAGTTGTTGCCGCAAGGGCAATGGCTTGTAGGGCCATAAAGAGGAAACCGTCAATCCTTCCTTCAGCAGCAACACCGGCTATGGCATCGGGTCCAAAGGAGTTTATCTTTGCTTGGAAGATTACGTTGGTTAGAGAAAGAAGCGCTGTTTGAACTCCTGTTGGTATTCCAACTTCAAAAATCCTCTTTGCTTCATGCTTGTGAAGTTTGATTTCACTCTTCCTAAGTTTATAGGATGAGTCAGTCTTTAAGAGTGAATAAGTTACAAGTATCGCTGAGGTAACTTGGGAAGCAAGAGTTGCTAGCCCTGCACCTAGGACTGACATTTGTAAGTATCCAACTAAAATTAAGTCCAAGACAATATTTACTAGAGCAGAAACACATAAGAAGTTAAAGGGTCTCTTGGAGTCACCAGTCGCCCTCAAGATTGAGGCTCCCATGTTGTAAATAAGTATGGGAACTGTGCCCAAGAAGAAAACTCTCATGTAAGTTGTAGCGTCTTGTAAAATTTCTGGGGGCGTGTCCATTATTCTCAAGAAGAAGGGCGTTGTAAAATATCCAAAGGCTGTTATCAAAAGTCCTGAGATAAGTCCAAGGAAGTAGGAACAACCTACAGACCTCTTTAAGGCTTCTCTGTCGTTGGATCCGTAATAAAGTGAAATTATTACAGAGGCACCAGTTGTTAGTCCCAGGAAGAGTCCAATTAATAAGTTGGAAACTGGTCCTGTTGCACCAACTGCTGCCATGGGGTTCTTGCCAGCGAATCTTCCCACTATCATAAGGTCAGCTGTGTTGTAAAGCTGTTGCAAAAAGTTTGTGAGAAGTAGAGGGATGGCAAACATAATTATCCCTTGGACAATTGAGCCCTCTGTTAAATTTATATTTCTATTTGGTCTTCTTTTTCTACTCATCCAGATACCTCACAATCCCTATATAAATTTTCTTAAGTTCTCCAACCTTGCTGTTTAGTAGCTGACCATCTTTTATATCAGATATAGCATAAGTAATGTTAGCACCAAGGCAAGCTCCATACTCGTCACCTGTATCTGCGTCCATACCTGATGGGATGTCAACGGCAATAATATAGTTGCCGTGGGCATTAATAAGATTAATTAGTTTCTTATAAAAATCATTGAGGGGCCTATTTAGTCCAATGCCAAAGATTGCGTCAAGAGTAACTTCATTGACTTCCATGGATTCAACTAGGTCATCAAAATCATTTTCATCTTCAATATAATTTATTTCAGTAAGTTTTTCTAAGATCTCAAGGTTCTTAGCAAATTCTTTTGTCATCTTGTCTCCAAGAACAAAGACTTCAACGAGCTTGCCATTTAAGATCAAGTGCCTTGCGATGACAAGTCCATCGCCTCCGTTGTTTCCCTTACCGCAAACTATTGTGTAGGAATTATACTGATTAATTTCGCGATAAATTCCCATTCCTGCGTTTTCCATTAAAATAAGAGAATCAATTTTGTATTCATCTATGGTTCTCTTTTCTAGTTCTATCATTTTATTTTTTGAAATTGTCACAGTAATCCCTCCTCTATCCTATTATATGCTATTTACTAAAAATTAAAACCTTATAGGCTTTATTTCTTCTAAGTAAATCAAATTTTTTAATTCGTTAATATATTTAGTGGCCCTTAAAATTTAAATTTTTGATAGCTTGATGACCAAGTTCTTAACTCTTGATTAACAATTTTTAAAAATAATTGTATTTAGCTATTGATATTAAGTATCATTTGGCTTATAATTAACTCAGGTTAAGAAATTAAAAAAAATTAAATAAATAAAATTTACGAATTTACATAGGAGGATATTATGACAAATTATCTTGATCTTGCACAAATGACAAGACCCGAGTTACTTGGTTGCGCTACAGAAATCTTTGAAAAAATTTCTTGTTGTGGTAAAACTTCTTCTCTTGATGAGATTAAAAGACAAGTAGAAAACTTGAACACCTTTCTCTATACATACTTTTTGATTACATACAACAAGGACCTTACTTACCTACATACAGAGTTTTCAAACAGACTTGAAGGTTCACTTACAGAGGCAGATGTTAAAATCATTGGCCACGACTTAATCGAAGCTTATTCAAACTCTCTTCTTGATGCCCTAAGTTTTTCTAAGAACGAAATCATCGACAAGGCTTTAAAAATTATCAACGAAGAGTTTAGCAAGGGGCTTGGGCTTGAAGACCTTGCAAACAAACTTCATCTTTCAAAAAATTATCTTTGTTCACTTTTTAAAGAAGAAACTGGTTTTACTTTCTGCCAGTACCTAAACACTTTAAAGACAAACAAGGCAAAGAAGCTTCTCTTAGAAGACAAGAAGACTCTTGAATACATTTCTTATGAGTGTGGATTTTCTTCACAACCTCATTTCACAATGACTTTTAAAAAGTACACAGGCAAGACTCCTAAGGAGTACAAGATGAGCCTACTAGCTGGATAATAATTTATTGAAATCCTCCAATTTTTACTATATTATGTAGTAATTGGAGGATTTTATGCTTTTTAATTCTTTTGAATACCTAATCTTTCTCCCTATAGTTGTAATTTTTTACAACTTGCTTGGGGAAAAATTTAAAAATATATTTTTGCTCTTAGCAAGCCTTACATTTTATAGCTTTTGGAATGTGAAGTACACCTTCCTCATGGTTCTTTCAATTCTCATCACCTACATGACGGGGATCTTTATTGAAAACAATCGTGACTCCAAGACTAGGATGAAGCTTGCTGTCTTTTTGTGCTTTTTTATAAATTTAGGCATCCTATTTATCTTCAAGTATTTTAACTTTTTTATGGACTTGGCAAGTAAGATTTCTGGTGGCAATTTTAACATAGCCCTTGACCTTCTCCTTCCCGTTGGGATTTCCTTTTATACCTTCCAGGCTCTTGGTTACACCATTGACGTCTACAGGAAGGACCTTGAAGCTGAAAGGTCACTTATTGATTACGCCCTCTTCGTTTGTTTCTTCCCTCAACTTGTGGCAGGTCCCATTGAGAGAAGTAGGAATCTTCTTCCACAAATAAAAAACCCCAAGAAGTTTTCTTATGAAAATCTTGTGAGGGGCTTACAGCTATTTTTTTATGGGATGTTTTTGAAGTTAATCCTTGCCGACAGGGCTGCAATTTTTGTCAACGATGCCTTTAGTAATTACCAAACTTATTCTAAAGAGTTCTTGTTAATTGGTGGTTTCTTGTTTACCCTACAAATTTATTGCGATTTTTATTCCTATTCAATTATGGCAAAGGGGTCTGCAAAAATTCTCGGCATCGACCTAATGGATAACTTTAAGGAACCCCTCCTTTCAAAATCCATCACAGAATTTTGGCGACGCTGGCACATTTCTCTTTCCACTTGGTTTAAGGACTACCTTTATATCCCACTTGGTGGCAACAGACATGGTGAGTTGAGAAAGTGCATCAACCTGCTCATTGTCTTTTTAGTTTCTGGACTTTGGCATGGGGCAGAACTTTCCTTTGTCCTCTGGGGACTTATCCACGGAGTCTTTAACATCCTGGAAAGCCTACTAGGGATAAACAAAAGTAAGAAATCAAATTTTTTATTGGACTTCTTTAGGAGGATCTTGACCCTAGTCATTGTTGTTTTTGCCTTTATCTACTTTAGGGCAGAGAACATCCACCAAGGCAATGCTTACATCTTGGGAATTCTTAACAACCCATCAAGTAACAATCTCTTAGAAGAAATTGCAAATTCAAAATTCGGTATCGCAAACCTCTATCCCCTTGGCATTGGAATTTTTATCTTACTTATCTTTGACATCATAAAATACAATAAGATAGATCTTTCAGAAAAGATATTCAAACTCTTCTTGCCAATAAGGTGGATAGTTTATTTTACCTTCCTCCTTGCCATAATAATTTTTGGCATTTATGGTCCAGAGTTTTCTGAGTCAGCCTTTATTTATTTTCAGTTTTAGGTGGTTTAATGAAAAAATTTTTAAGAATTTTAAAATCAATAATTTTTCTTGGCATCTTAATTTTTGCCTGCCTACAACTTAATAATTTATTTATAAGAAAGTCCCTTTCGAAACCTTGGGACATGGGAAATAAAATTGGTGGCTTCTTCAACGAAAGCGAAGACTACAAGGCCATGTTCTTTGGCACAAGTCATGCCTACTGTTCCTTTGAGCCACTTTATATTTACGAAAAGACTGGCATAAAGTCCTATGTCTTGAGTTCTCAAAAGCAGCCCCTAAAGATAACAGCAACTTATGTAAAAGAGGCCCTTAAGAGAAAGAATCCCGAAGTCATCTTCGTCGACATCTACGGAGGGATTTTCAAAATTACAGAGGACCTGGGAGTTGTAAATTCTTATTCCGACTACCTTCCCATGTCTCTTAACAAGCTCAAGATGGTAGGAACAAAAGTCCCAAGAGGCTTTAAGGCCACTGCCCTCTTCCCCCTCGTCGCCTACCATTCAAGGTGGGATGACCTAAAGGATGAGGACTACCACTTTGACAAGAAAACTTATGAGGACTACCTCAAGGGCTATGTCCTCTTAAAGGGTCAAAGCCAAGACTTTAAAAAAGATATAATCAAGGATAAAGAAAACTTTTTAAAGTCTGTAGCATCCTTTGACGAGGAAGCCTATCTAAAAGAAAACTTAAAGGCCATTGACGAAATAATAGAAACTTGTCAAAAAAATGGAGCCCAAGTCTACTTTGTGAAGACACCAATTTATTCTTACTCTTACTATGCAGACAACATCAAAGTCTTTAGTAAATACCTAGAAGATCGTGGGGCAAAGTTTATTGACTTTAACGAATTTTATCACGAGATTGGACTCTCTAAAGATGACTTCTACGACCCCCATCACCTTAACGTCTCTGGCGCTGAAAAGTTTAATGACTTCTTCATCGACTACATGAAGAGGGAAAGAGTCTTCCAAGAAAATCTTGCCAGTGACAAGTCATGGCTTGAAGACTTGAAAACTTACAATATAAATAAATCTTGATAGACTAAGTCAATTAGACTTGGTCTATTTTTTTATTTATTACACTTTAATGGGATAATACTCATAAGTTGAAGCTTTTTAAAATAAATACGAAAATAAAATTATAAGCTTTCCTCTATAATTTCTTGATTTTTATTAAATATGATAATAGAATATGTTTAAAGGAGGTTTTTATGACAATTAGAGATTTGGAAATATTTATCGAAGTATGTAAGACAAAAAATATGTCCAAGGCTGCCGAAAATTTAAAAATTTCTCAGCCAACTGTTTCTCATGCAATTTCACAAATTGAAAATGAATACAATGTCCAACTATTCGATAGGATTTCAAAAAAATTATACATAACAGACGTTGGCTTAAGATTATTTGATTATGCCAAAAATATTTTGGAACAATTTCAAAATACTGTTATTTACCTACAAGGTTCATCAGCTGGACACAGTATCAACCTTGGAGTTAGTTCATACTTTAGCTCACAATTTCTATTAGAAATTATAAATGAATATGAAAAATTACACGAAGATGTAAAGATTAGAGTTTATGTTGACTTACGTGAAGAATTACTTAAAAAATTAGATGCTGGTATAATTAACATAGCAATTATAGACGGAGAAGCAGACCTTGATAAGATTGTTTCTGTTCCTTTCTACAAGGATGAAATTTATGTTATTTCATCTAATCATTCTGATTTAAAAGACAAGCCTGTCCTAGATCATGACGACCTAAAGGGCAAGAAGTTTGTTTTAGGTTATCTTGGTGAGCAATCAATGAAAAATCTACATTCTTACTTGAGAGATACTAACATCCCAATTGATATTAAGTATATCTGCAAGAACAAGGACATGGTCCTAAATATTGTTAAGTCTTCTGATGCAATATCCTTTGGCGCCAAGTCTTCCTTTAACGATGACGATATCATCATGCACAGGGTTAAGGATTTAGACATTTCTAGAGACTACAACATGGTTTACCACAAGGAAACTTACCTAAAGAAAAACCTAAAGGACTTTGTTCAGTTTATCAAGAATAAGTTCAAAGAAAAAAATTAAGATGGAATTACAATTCTTAAAATTTTTAGAATCAATCCACTCTCCCATCCTAGACAAGCTTATGGTTTTTATAACAAGTCTTGGCAATGGGGGAATCTTTTGGATTGGCCTTGGTCTTTTTTTCTTATTACAAAATAATAGGACCTCAAAAAAGAAGGCCCTTGGTCTATTCCTTAGTTTAATTATTTTTTCTATTGTGGGACTTTTGATTTTGAAACCCCTCATTGGAAGACCAAGACCCTTTATGATTGAGTCTTTTAATCTTTTGATTAAGCCCCCTATGGGTTATTCCTTCCCATCAGGTCACACAGGATCATCCTTTGCCGCAGCCTTTGCTCTTTATTATTACAATAAAAAAGAAGGCATACTTGCCCTTGTCTTAGCTGCCTTAATAGGATTTTCACGTATGTATTTATCAGTCCACTATCCCACAGATGTCCTAGCAGGCCTTGTCCTTGGAGGTCTATCAAGTCTAGTGGCTACAAAAATAATTAAAGACAAATTTAAAAAAACTACCTCATAAAATTTTTTAAGAGGTAGTTTCTTTTTTTGCGATTTTAATATTTAATTCTTCGCCAAGACTTCCATAAATTTCTTGGTATTCTTCATAGACATTTTTAAGTCTATTTAAGTTGAAGTCAATGGCTTCCTTGTCCTCAAGCATGTCCAACTGGTTGAGGGGAAATCTTTCAAACAAAATAGAAATTTCTATCTCAAGGTCCTCCCTCATCTTCTCAAGATCTTCGTTTGTCATCTCAAGTTCCCTTGGCTTGTCCTTCTTTAAAAATTCTTCAAGCCCTTTCTTGTCAGCATTTTTAAAGGCATCTCTCGCCTGGTCAAAGTCTTCAAGAGAAAAGTCATAGATCTTGGGGCTGTAATAAAAGATTGCCTGCCTAAAGAGGTCTTCAACTTCCCTCAGCTTGTCATCATCTAGGAGTCTAGACCTGCCTACAAAGTTCTCCTCTTCTCTAAGCTCTTCAAAGTCTCTCTCAAATTCTTCATCTACCTTCTTCTTAGCAAGGTCTGGAGAAAGTTTATCCAAGAGTTTTATGTTTCTTCTAAGCTTTCTAATATTTAAATTTAGGGTATCTACATAATTTTCTAGTTCACCAAAGATTTCCCTGTACTTGTCTTCAGTCTTGGGAATCAAGTTTATAAGTGTGTCTTCCCTTACAAAGATAAGTTCCGACACCAAAAATTTCAAATAGCTTCTTTCCATTTAATCACCTGTCTGGTCTTAAACTTTATTACAAGTCTTCTAATATGTCAACGCTAAAGACATTGTAAGAAAAAACTGGCAACTTCATAAATCCCCTTAGGTCGTTGTAGTCAATGTAGGACTTGTCCTTGTTCCATCCATCGTAAACGTGCAAGAACTTTAACTTCATTCCCCTGAACTTGTAAATTGAGTAGCCTGAAACAACCAAGGAGTGGTTCTTGTAATAGCCTGACCCCAAGTTCATGAGAAGGGGCTTAAAGTTATCAATCTCTCCCTTTACGTGGGAGTAAAAGTTGCCGAGATAAATTCCCCTTGCCCTTATGCCAATTTTATTTTTCTTGAAGTAGGAGTTGGCAATGTGGGAGATTAAAAGAGGAAGGGTCCCAATGCTTTTGAAGTAACCATTTTTCTTGGCAATACCAAAAACTTCATCGTAAATTTCAAATTTGTCCTTGTCCTTGAAGTAATAATTTATAATCCTAGTGAGGCTTGCTATGGTGCAGTTGTTGTGACTGTCCTGAAAATCTTTTTGCAAGAAGTCTGGCAGGTCCAAGTCGCTGGACTCAATAAATCTTGCCCCAGGATAAGTCCTTTCTACATAAGTATCTAAGTTTGCAATTCTATTTTTTTCCATTTTTTCCTCCCAGCTTATTTATACCCTTGGAAGAAATTTTTATTTGCCTTGGCTTCTCCTTGGTCCAGGCATATTTGCCATGTGACTCCAATAACTTCTTTGCATATCTCCCATCCTGTCTATATCTCTTTTTCGCTTGTCAGGGGCAACCTCGTCATAAAAGGAAAGCCAGAGGTCAAAGAAGGCATCAGTAGACTTCATGTCATCTGACATTTCAAATTCAAAAAATTTGCCCTCTTCTCCATTATAGATCACTGCCTTATTCCTCCTAAAGTCTGCAATGACAAAACTTTTGTTGGCAAGCTTACTCTTAAAATGCCTATAAACAAAATATAGGATGTCATTTTGTGGCTGGAACTTGGCAAAGAGTAGGCCCTTCTTTTCTTCAAAAGGGAGGTTCTTGTAGGAGTTAATTTCTCCTGAGACCCTATCTAATAAATTCTTAAAGTCTTTTACATCCTTATCATCACTTTCAAGATAATAAAAGCCATGGAGGTAGAGCTTCTTCAGAGTTCTGGCTATGGCAAGCTCCTTCTTCTCACTGGGCACAGCGAAGACCTTTAAGATTGAGTCGCAAAAGGAATAGGAGAAGTTTTTTATTATAGACTTCCTAACCCTAAGGGCCTTGTCCTCTTCTGTGGGGCACTTGATCCTTTCTTCTTTGGAATTAACCTGGCTTACTCTTTTTGAAATTGAGTCCACTTCTTCTAAGACCTTGTAGGCATTAAAGATCACTGTGAAGAGTCCCTCAATTGTCCCGTCGTATAAGTAAATCATACTAAGTCCTTCTCTCCTCTCTTTATAAATTAAAATAAGACTTATCTAAAATAATAGCTTAAATCTTTCTACAAGGTCATTCTAACATTGAAACTTCTGTTTGTAAACATATTTTCTTTTACTAATTTCTTTGTGATTTTTTATGTTCTTATAGACCTTTATGACTTTATAAACTTCTGCAAGTTAATAAGTATTCACGACTTTATAATTTTTTACAAACCCATAAGAGTCCATGACTTCACAAGTTTTTATGACCTAATGACTCCCCATAAGCTAATTAATTCCACAAAAAAATCTGCCCTAAGGCAGATTAATATTTCTTATTTACAATTAAATTATCACATTGAAAGCTTGCCAGCGTTGGATATATAAGATGAAATTCTTTCCATTGCTGCAAGAGTCTTTTCATAAAGAAGTCCTGACTCAGGATTACAAATTTTTTCCCTCATCCTAATCATGTGATTGTTTCTAAAGGCTGATGCCTCTTTTTGAACAAGCTCGTTAGATTGACGCATGAAGAGAACTCTCTCGTCTTTTTCCATGTCTCCGTCATAGGAGTGGAACATCTTGTCAATAATTGCGTTTATTTCTCTCAATTCGTCAAAGGTTACATCTGTGAACAAAAGACCTTCGTCATTTTTTAACTTGGCAACTTCGGCAATGTTCTTGGAGTGGTCCCCAATTCTTTCCATGTCCCTAGATATTCTAAGGTAGTTTGCGAAGTTAGCAGAAGTCTGCTCGTTCATAGATAGACCCAAGGAATCAATTATAAAGGCTGAAATTTGTTTGTTGAGGTAGTTGATAACTTTCTCTCTCCTAAAAACTTCTTCGTATTTTTCTTCGTCAAATTCTTTTAAAAGTTCCACAGAGTGTTCGTAGTTCATAGTAACTACATCAAGTAGCCTTCTCACCTCTGCCTTGACGTCAGTAAAGGTTGCTGGTGCATCCTTTACAACATTTAAGTTGATGTACTTTAAAGACATCTCTTCTTGTTCCTTGTCAATACCAGGAATAATCTTGAAGGATAGGTCTGCAAGTTTCTTGGAGAAAGGAATTAATAAAATTGTTGTTACAATGTTAAATAATGTGTGAAGGTTGGCAATTTCTGCCGCCGGCAAGTTCCTTGAGAAGCTTATAACTATCTTGTCTATTGGAATGACAAAAGATGCGCATACGAAAATTATTGTACCAATGATGTTAAATAGAACGTGAACTAGGGCAGTTCTTCTTGCGTTTTTAGAAGATCCAACTGAAGATAAAACTGAAGTCACACAAGTACCAATGTTAAATCCAAGGATTATATACATGGCAGAGTGGAGTGATATTACACCTTGGTTGGATATGGCTTGCAAGATACCAAGGGATGCTGATGATGATTGGAGTAAGGCTGTTATACCTGTACCTGCCAATACTCCCAAGATTGGATTGTCAAACTTCGTCATCAAAGTTGTAAATCCAGGATAGTCCCTTAGGGGTGCCATGGAGTCACTCATAAATTGCATACCCATGAATAAGAATCCAAGACCGATAATTGATTGGCCTATATATTTTTTCTTCTTACTCTTGGAGAAGGTGTTCAATAAGAAACCTACAAAGGCAATTATAGGTGCTAGGGTTGAAATATTTAGGGCTACTAATTGACCAGTGATTGTTGTACCAATATTGGCCCCCATAATAATTCCGACAGACTGATAGATAGTCATGAGACCTGCGTTTACAAAACCCACAACCATTACTGTAGTCGCAGAAGATGATTGAATCACTGCAGTGACAAGAGCACCAACAAGTATGGATTTAAAAAAGTTCGAAGTCATCTTTTCAATGACAACTCGGAGCTTATCACCTGCGACTAATTCGAGACCCGAGCTCATCATTTCCATTCCATAAAGGAAAAGAGCAAGTCCTCCTAATAGTTCAATAAAATAATTAATTGACATAAGTCCTCCCAAATCTTTTTTCAATTTCATCTTACAATATAATTCCCAATTTTTAAAGACAAAGTAAAGATTTTGTAAAGAAATTGCTAAAAGAAAAAAGACGGCTAAGCCGTCAAAAATTATTTTCTTCTTTAATTGTTTTTATAATTCTCAATTTTTAATTTGCCCTTGAGGCCCTTAGGTAAAAGGGTATTGCCATTAATTGGGCAAGGATTGAAAGGCCAATCATAAGTGGAAGTGAGGCTGAATAGATTAGACCAAGGAGCCAGGACCCCAAGAACCAAAAAATTCCAAAGGAGCATTCAAAGATCCCATAGCCTGTGGCCCTGTTCTTCTTTGGAACCATGGAAGTGACAGCAGCCTTTAAGATTGACTCTTGGGCCCCCATCCCTATGCCCCAAAGGACTAGGCCAAATAAAATTGCAAGTTCACTTTTAAATCCAAAGATAAAGAAGGAGAAGGGGGCAGAAATTATTGTAGATATAACAAGGGCCCTCACACCTTTCTTGTCGTAGAAGTGACCAAAGACAAGGGCAGCTAGGGCATCCACTAACATGGCACCTGCGTATAAAAGTGGTAGGGTCTCTTGGCTTATAAATTTAAAATTTTCATAGTTTCCACCAAGTCCCACAAGATTTTTGGATATATGCATTATGACTAAGGCGTAGTCCATGAAGCCAAAGGCAAAAAGTGAAATCCCAAAAATATAATAAATAAAGGACTTCTTCATGACAAAGGTCTCTTCCTTTTTTGTTTCTGGTTCAAAGGACTCTGGGTTTGGAAACTCCCTCTTAGTTACAAATAAAAGTAGGATTGTAATAAGACCTGGGATTGCCAAGAAGGCAAAGGCAGTCCTATAAATTTCAAAAGTTGTCCCCTTAGTCTTAAAAAGCATGACGAGATAAAGAAATACTGGCCCCAAGAAAGCTCCAATTTGATCTAACATCTCTTGGATTCCAAAGGACTTGCCTACTCCCTCTTGACTAGCAGCAAAGGACATGATAGTATCCTTGGCAGGCTTCTTGATTGCCTTACCCATTCTTTGGATTACAAGTAGTGCCGCAGCGGCAATCCAACCTCCTTCGCCCACAAGGGCAAGGGCAGGGACTGCTAAGATGTCTAATATGTAGCCAAAGATTACCATGGGCCAATACTTTCTTGTCCTGTCAGTTATTTTTCCAAAGACATACCTCATGGAGTAGCCAATGAGTTCTCCAAGACCTGATATAAATCCAATGGTGCCTGCTGATGCACCAAGTAGGGCAAGGTAGGCTCCCCTAATGCTTGATGCCCCTTCATGGGTCATGTCTGAAAAGAGACTTACAATTCCAAATAAAATTATAAAGGTCATTGCCCTTGAAAATCTTTTTTCCTTCATCTTATTCACTCCAAAAATTACTTATAATAAAATTATTTTCTCTTAAAAATAGTCACACCATTAATTAATATTGACCCAAGAGTGCAGGCAAGCAAGGTTCCTCTTATTGTTGGTATTACATCAAGGGCACCAGCAATATCTTCCTTAATTAGAAAATTTGCTCCCATGTTATAAAAAGAAAAAATTGCAAGGCATGTGAAGGCCATGCTGAGGAAGCAATCCTTAGAGGAGTCCAGGCCCCTTGACCAAGTCAAGACATTCTTAGTTGCAAAAAATATGGCAATAAGTCCAAAAATAATTCCCATCTTATCCTTCTTTCTTTAAAAATTCTTCTCTCGTAAGCAAGTTGACATTTACATCTCGCTTCTCATCCATAAGAGGAAGGTATTCGTCTCTTATTACTTTTTGAGGAATAAAACCACACTTCTCTTGGACTCTCTTCGATTTTTCATTTCCTGTGTAATAACCACACCAAACCTTGGTCATGCCCAAGTCGCAAAAAGCATGTCTCAAGATTTCTTTTGCAGCTTCAGGCATAAGTCCTCTTCCCCAAAATTTTTTGCCCAGCCAATAACCAAGCTCGCACTCATCATCCCTATCTGTGAGCTTTGTATTACCCCTTAACTTCAATTCAATTGCCCCTATTGCCTCATTACTTTCTTTGAGAGCAAGGGCATAGGCTTCTTTTCCATTAAAAACATTTTTTATTGTCCTAAGGCTATCTTCAATAGTCTTGTGGGCAGGCCAACCTGCAACTGGTCCAACCTCAGGATCCTTGGCATAGTCAAACAAGGATTCCGCATCATCAAGTGTCCATCTTCTAATAATAAGTCTTTCTGTCTCCATACTTTAAATTCTATTCCAATCCTTTGATTTTAAATCCATAAATCTCTCTTCATTGCCTTCAAAAATTTTGCCCTTGAAGTCAACTTCATACATGACCTTCTTGCCCAAATGTCTTAGGCTTATGATGGCCTTATTGTTTTTCTCATCAACTTCAAAGTCTTCGATTTCATTCCAAGGCATGAGGTAGAAGTCCCTCTTTGTTGAATTTGAAATTTCACTTTCATAAAGACCCTTGGGGCTAAAGTAGAGGATAAAGGTCCTTGACGAATCCATAGTGTAGAAGAGCCCACCTATTATCATAAGCTTAGCCAGTCCTGTCTTTAGGTCATTGGCCTTAAAGGCTACTAGGTAGTTGTCCCTATCTCCAAATATTTTTTCAACTTTTTCACTAAATTCCTTCTTGTCGTTAAATAATAATCCCATAAAAAACCTCACTTAAATATAAAAACTTCCTTGATGTCCTTGCCCAAGACCTTGCAGATCTTGTAGGCTGTTTCAAGAGTTGGACTAATAGTGTTGTTCTCGTAGGCCATGATTGACCTCCTCTTAAGTCCCACAGCCTTGGCTAGCTTGTGTTGAGAAAGTCCTAGCTCTCTTCTGTACTCAGCAATTTTATTTTCTATTACTACATTTTCTATTTCCATTAAATCACCTGGTGTATTTGGTTACATTTATAGTACCAAACTTTGTTCGCAACTTCAATAATTTTTCCAAAGACCAATTGTCAAATCAAATGCAAGACCTATGCTAAGAAACCAAAAAGTTTTCTTCTAGGTCCTGCCCCTTATGGTAAAATAAAAATAATTAAAGGTGCCTAGAAAAATCTAAGCACCTTTTTAATCTTCTAGATTTATATACACTTTTTGCCCATGGGGACATATTTTTGGATAGTCCAAATGTTTATTTAAGCTTTCCATTAGCTTATCTCCTGTTGCATGCTCTAAGAGGTCAGCCTGGTCGTGGATTTCTTCTTCGTCAAAGTCTAGGACTTTTTCTAAGAACTGCTCCCATAACCTGTGGATGGAAATTAATTTTTGGGCGATTTTTTCCCCATCCCTTGTGAGATAAATTTTTTGATTTTCCACATAGACTAGGCCTTCTTCTGATAATTTTTTTATCATTTCTGTGACAGAAGGCTTGGAGACTTTTAAATAAAAACTAAGATCTTTATTTAGAGAGTAGCCTCTTTCTTCTATATCTTTAAAAATATTTTTTATATAATCTTCCTTGCTTGGGCTCATTTGATATTAAACTCCTCTAAAAGTGATGTATATTTATTATACCCCAAAGAAGTCAGCTCATAAATCATTTTGTCAGAATTTAAACTTATGAGTTTTTTCTTAGTTAAATAGAAAATATTTTTATCAGTTGTTGCCTTGTCCCAATTTAAGTGCTTGGCTATAGAGTCTGCACCAAGTTCTGCTTTCTCTTCTTCTCTTCCTTGGTGAGAACCTATGTGGATTAAAATAGAATAGGCCTTTATAAGCATCCTATTTTGATGTCTTACATAAATTTGTCCAATCATTCCATTCTTGTTAAAGATTAAGACTAGTAAAAACACTAGACCTGCCATAGCAGCAGTTGTTCCTGACATAGAAAGGTTTAAATAAGTCGCCACTAAGAAGCCCAACATACAGTTTATAAAGGCAAATATTGCTGATAAGAAAAGCATCTTTTTTAAGTCTTTACTTATAATGTAGGCAGTTGCACCTGGTGTAATAAAGAAGGATATTACAAGTATGGCACCAACGCTGTCAAAGGAAATTACAGCACTTAATGATGCAAGACTCATAAGGGCATAAAATAATAACTTCGATGAAAAACCACTTATACTTGCAAAGTCTGGATCAAAGCTTGTAACTTTTAACTCCTTAAAAAAGACCACTATAAATAAAGTATTTACAATAAACATTCCACTTGATAGGACTAAGGCCTTTGGAAGTTCAAAGCCTGAGATAGTTATTGTGTTAAGTGGTGCAAGTATTACTTCACCCATTAGGACGACGTCAGTATCTAGGTGGACATTTCTTGCAAATTTTGTAATTAAAATTACTGCAAGGGCAAAGAAAAGTGGAAAGACTATCCCAACTGCATCGTCGTTTTTTACAAGTCCAGTGTTGGATAAGCTTTCTATCGCGTATACAGTGATAAGCCCAAAGACTGCGGCTCCAAGTATTAGTATAGGCGATTCAATGTCCTTCGTTATAAAATATGCAAGAACTATACCTAAAAGGACAGAGTGACTTATGGCATCTGTTAGCATGGAAAGAGATCTAAGCATTAGGAAAGAACCAATTCCAGCGCAGCTTAGGGCTGTCATAAATAAAATAATAAAAATCATTATATTCATTTGTAGGTCCTCCTTCTCTTGTACTTTGCTATAAGACCCCTAGGTCCAAATAGAAGAGATAAAAAGGCAAGGCTTGTCATTATTACAATAATAGTCGCCCCTGTACTCATGCCGTCATAAACTGTTGATATATAGGTCCCAAGGACTGCAGAAAAGCCTCCAAGAGAGCTCGCAATAGCCATTACCCTAAAGAAGTCGTTAGACCACTGTAAGGCTGCAATGGCAGGGACTATTAAGAGTGATGAAATTAAAATTGCTCCAACTATTTTAAGTCCTGTCCCAATTAAACTCATGGCAGAAATCATAATAACTGCATAGATAAATTTTTCGTTTATGCCAATGGTCTTGGCATAGACTTCATCAAAGATAAAGACCTTGATCTCCTTATAAAACAAAGTTATGAGTAGTAAAACTGCAATAGAAATTACAAGAATAATTTTTACGTCAGTCTCCATCATGTAGGCAGCTTGACCAAATATATAGTTAGATAGGCCTGATTGAGATGCCCCCCTGTAGTTTGGGTTTCCTTGGATATGGGACTTAAGTGCCATACCAAGGCCAAAGAAAGAGGATAGGACAATAGCTAAAATTGTATCAAGACCAAGCTTTGAATTCTTATTTATGACTTGAATTAAGATAAAGGCAATGGATCCTGAGAAAATTGCTCCAAATAAAAGGATAACAGGATTTCTCGAAGAAAAAACCATAAAAGCAAGGACAAGACCTGGAAAGGCTGAGTGCCCTATGGCATCACCTATGAGGGACTGCCCCTTCAAGACTGTAATAGTCCCCAAGGCAGCCGAAGAGATTGCCAGAAGTAGGGTCCCAATAGCTACAACTAAAAAGCTATAGGAAGTTAAGACGTCAATTTTAAACATTTATCTCGCCTCCAAAGGCCCTTTCAATATTTTCCTTGGTAAATACTTCTGAGACCTTGCCTTGGGCAAGAATCTTTTTATTTAAAATAACCAAGTGGTCAAAATATTTATCCACTGTATTTAAATCGTGGTGGACCACAATAGAGGTTTTTTTATTTCTCTGTGATTCCTTTAAAAAACCCATTATTATGCCTTCGGTTTTTTTGTCAACACCAGCAAGAGGTTCATCCATGAAAAATATGCTGGCATCAGATGCAATGGCGCGGGCTATAAAAACTCTTTGCTTTTGCCCTCCTGACAATTGAGAAATTTGCCTATTTTCAAATTCCGAAAGGCCAATTTTTTCTATAGCTGCTCTGGCAATTTCCTTGTCCTTCTTGCTAGGCCTTTTAATCCAGCCACAGTGGATATACCTTCCCATTAAGACAACGTCAAAAACAGTTGTAGGAAAGTCCCAGTTGACTGAAGAAGATTGGGGGATATAGGCAATTTCTTTTTGAACTTCTTTTAAAGATTTGCCCATAATTTCAACCTTGCCAGATAAAATATTTTTAAGTCCCAAGATTCCCTTTAGAAGAGTTGATTTACCTGCTCCATTGGGACCAATAATTGCAGTGATGGAATTATTTATAAAATCCACATCATTATCCCAGATTACTGGCTTATCGTCATAGGCTATTGTCAAGTCTTCAACCTTTATAATCACATCATTTTTCAATTTAATCACCTATTTTAAATTATCCACGATTAAATCAATGTTGTGCTTATACATATCAATAAAATTATCTCCAGCTTGTCCTTCTGGTGCTAGGGAGTCAGAGAAAAGTTCGTGGCCTTCTCCACTAATAACTTTTACATCAAAGCCCTTAGCAGCACATAGCTCCTTTAACTTTTCCATTCTTGCAGGGTCAGTAGTTGATTCAGCAAAAATTGCAGGAACTTTTTTCTCAACTATAAAGTTAGCAGTTTTTTCAATATCTTTATTCGCAACTTCAGAGTCAGTTGAAACACCTTGAGGAGCAACAACTTTAATATTATAAGCTCTTGAGAAATAATTAAAAGCGTCATGAGGAGTTATTAGATACCTATTTGCATCTGGAATTTCATCAAGCTTTTTCTTGTTGTATTCATCAAGTTCATCAAGCTTTGCTAAGTAATTTTTTAAATTTTCTTCAATTTCAGCCTTGTGGTCAGGTACTAAGTCTGAAAGAGCCTTGGCAGCATTTTCTGTAGCCATCTTGTAGAGGGAAATATCGAACCAGAAGTGAGGGTCAACAATAATTTCTCCATCTTGGTCCATTTCTCCAAGCTTTTCTTTTGGGAAGTTTTTTGAAAGATTTACACCAGATTTTTCTAGAATATCTACCATCTTTCCTTCAAAGTGAAGACCGTGGAATAAAACCAGGTCAGCCTTTTCAATTTTCTTAGCATCATTAGTCTTTGGAATATAAAGGTGCGGGTCTTCCCCTGCTGGAATGATTAAATCAACATCAACAAAATCTCCAGCAAGAGTCTTTGTCATGTCGTATAAGAAAGAAGTAGTAACAGTAACTTTTTTCTTTCCTGTATCTTGTGTCTGTCTTTGACTATTACTTTTTGAATTAGCATTAGCATCATTAGCCTTTGGCGTACAAGCCGTCAAACAAAGCATAAGTGCCAGTGCTAAAAATATTTTTTTCATAAATTTCTCCTTTAAATTTAAAATTGATAAACTCACATTAATTAGGTATTCCTAACTAAGATTATAAAAATACCTAGTAAAATTGTCAACTATAATTTATATATGTAGGTAAAATAAAAAAGAGAGCCTATGCTCTCTTGTAATTGATTATTTGAAGGCATGCTGTAAAGTTCCGAAACAATATCCGCTTTCCCCTTTATGATCTAGTCTGCCTGACTCTACTACATCTGCCTCCCAGTGACCTAACTCTTGCCTCGTCTATATTTCTTTATTGGGAATTATTTAGTATAACTTCCTCTACTAACTTTTATTTTAGATGAATTCCTCTTGTGTTGCTCTTCTTAGGATAAATTTTCCATTAAAAAATCAGTGATTTCCATCACTGACTCTTTATTTTTTCAAAGGTCCTTCCAGCATCTTTTGAAATGTAAGTGGTCTTATTATTATTTATGTCATTGAATTCCAAGTGGATGACGCCATCCTTATCCATCCTTCCGGAAGCTTTTGGACTTGTCTCTTCAAGTTCAGATATAAATTTCATCTTGTCGCCAGAAATTTTTACAAGGAACCAACGTGACCTTGCTCCTGCCCTGTCAACTTCCAATAGACCGTAGTCAGAATTTTCTATCTTTATGGCGTCAGAGGCTTCAAAGTTTTTTAAAACTTCTTCCTTGTTATCTTTTACTTCCTTTAAATCTTGATTTTTATTTTCTTCCTCTGGTCTCTCACCATCAAGACCTTCCCTTCCATAAATCAAAATTTTTAAAATATCCCTTGCCTCATCGTCTTCAATCTTATTTAAATCAGAAAAATTATTTTTAATTTCATCTTCACTTAGCTTATCCATGGTGATGATCTTTTTTCTGTAGACTTCATAAATTGGATCCATCCAGCCCACATTTAAGATGTAAAAATTTTCATCATTATAGGCAACTTGTCTGTTTTCTTTTCCAGCAAAAGCAAAGGCCATAAGTATATAAGCCATTGAGATGATACAAAGTCCTATTAAGATTAGACCCACAAGGACCTTTAAGTACTTGTTAAACTTAAAATTTAAAATCTTATAAATGGAAAAAATTTGTAGGCCAAAGAAAACTAAAAAGCTAAGACCAAGTATGATGTTGTTAATCATTGGAATAAACTCAATTTTATTCACGAAAATTAAGACCCCAAGCACTTGACCAAAGGAAAGTAAGTAAAGAAAAATATATAAAAATTTTTTATTTTTTAAGGTCATAGGCTACCTCCTAATAATCTTTTCTTACATTATAAGTAATTCAAAAAAATTAGGAGAACTTGTCTCCTAATAATTTACATATTATCTTTTACACCAACAGCAACCATCCTTGCCTTAGCACGAACTTCGCCATCAGCTTCCATTACCATGTTTACAATTACCTTTCTCTCGCCAATTTCTTCAGCAGTGGCAGTAACTGTAACTTCCTTGTCCATTGGAGTTGGCTTTTTGAAGTCCACTTCAAGTCTTGCAGTTATAAATCTACCAATAACTGTGTCCTCATTAAGTTCAAGGCCAAGGTCTCTGTGCTTAAACCAAGCAGCAGAAGCAGTGCCGTGGCAGTCGAAGATCATGGCAATCATTCCACCAAATAGGTTGGCAGGAACTCCACCAGTGTAAACTGAATCAGGAGTAACCTTAGCGATGCACTCACTACCATCTTCAGATGGATAAGATCTTAGGTGCATACCCTCGTGGTTCTTTGGTCCACAACCCCAGCAGTATTGAAATCTTTCGCCGTAAGTTTCTTGAATGGCAATTTTTTTATTATCTGACATAATATCCCCCTCGTAATCTCATTTATAAATTTATTTTATCACATCTGCTCATCAATTTCTTCTTTTCATACTCCTATTGATTTACTTTGAAGTCAAGAGCTTTATATAAAAAAGATTCATGCAAAAATCTTGCATGAACCCTTAAAATTCAAAATAAAATTACATATTAGTAAGTCCGCTGCCTGAAAGCAAAATTTGTCCGTTTATGTTATATGCTCAGTCTGATGCAAGATAGAGAAGATTTGCAGCAATTTCTTCTGGGCTTGCCACCACCTTGTCAAGCTTTGGTCCCCTCATTACAAGTCCCATTCCCTTTTCGTCGATGTCATTTAAGTTTTCCAACTTTTTCTCAGCCTATGTTTATTCTGCCTATAATTTTCTATGTGTTTTTTTAGTTCTTTTTAGCCTAACTCTCCCTCTAAAAATCTGCAATAGTATGAGTTATTCCTTGCTAGGATTTCGCAGTGGTTAAAGCCCTTCCAAATTTTTACTTTTACATTTGGAAGTTTCTTCTCAATTATCTTTTTTGAATCCTTTAAATTAAATTCTTCTGACCCGTAACAAAAAATACATTTTTCTTGGTCTGCCTTGGATAGCTTAGGGACTTTTACATAAACAAAAGTCTTGACAAGGTTGGTCACACTTTTTTTATCCATGCCAATAAGAGTGTCTGCAATAATATTGCTCCACTGCTTGCCATAAAATTTTTCAATTTCATCTAGGGCGAACTTCCTATCCTTAAGAACCTTCTTTTGCTTGTCCATTACAAACTTTCTAGCCAAAATTTCCTTTATTTTGGATCCTTCTGATAGGGAACAAGCTTCAAATATACACTTATCAAATTTTATTTTTTTTGAATTTAATAAGTTTAAGAGAACAAGTCCGCCCAAGGATGCCCCCAAGGCTAAGTCTATTTCTCTTATGCCCTTTTCTAATAGGTGGTTTTCAATTTTTTTCGCTTCGATCTCAGTCGACTTAAATACTTCCTTTGACTTGCCATGACCTGCTAGTTCTGGAATTATATATCTATAATCACTTGGCAACTTATCAGCTATTAAATTTTTCATGGCATCTGCAGTAAATCCCAGAGGATGTATAAGTAGTATTGCCTTTTTATTTTCTTTATTTACTTCTATAAAATCCATTTACCTAACCCTTGCTAAAATTTTTTATGTCTCCTCTTAACTAGATAGACTTGCTTTAAATCATTGCTAAAGTTCTAAGGGAATTATATGTTAAATAAAAAATATTTTCAATCTAGTACATATGCTTGGATCCTCTAGCTTGTTAGCAAAATATTAGGCTTATCAAAGTAGCTCAGTTCTTTGACTATTAAATTATACTTCTACCCTTGCCCATCTATAGTTAGATAATTAAAAGCCTCCTAAACTTGTCTTAATATAAAAAAAGATCCATGCAAAAATCTTGCATGGATCTTTAAAATTTAAAATCAAATTACATATTAGTAAGTCCGCCGTCTGAAACCAAAATTTGTCCGTTGATATTAGATGCTTGGTCTGATGCAAGGAAGAGAAGATTTGCAGCAATTTCTTCTGGGCTTGCCACCATCTTGTCAAGCTTTGGTCCCCTCATTACAACTTCAATTCCCTTTTCGTCGACATCATTTAAGTTTTCTAGGATTTCTGTTGCGATTCCACCAGGTGCTACAGCGTTGCAGCGAATTTTGTCATTGGCATACATGGCAGCAGTGTTTCTCACTAGACCATGGATGGCACTCTTGGACATTGTGTAAGCAACTCCTGCCTTGCCACCTCTTACACCTGCTATTGATGTTGTTGCAACAATTGAACCTCCATCTTTCATTAAAGGGATAGCAGCCTTAAAGAGTCTAAAAGATCCCTTTACATTAACTTCAAAGATCCTGTCAAAAGTTTCTTCTTGGCAGTGAGTTACAGGTTCAAACTTATCCATTATGCCAGCGTTGGCAATGAGGACATCTAGCTTTTCATTTTCATTTTTTACTTTTTCAAAAAGTCTATCCACATCTTCTTGCTTTGACACGTCACCTGGAACAGGAATTATTTCTCCCTTGTAGCCCAAGGACTTTGCTTCTTCAGCTAGAGCTTCCAACTTTTCCTTTCTTCTTGCAAAGGAATAAACTTTTGCCCCTTCACTTGCTGCCATAAGGCTGGCAGCTCTTCCTACACCAGATGATGCTCCTGTGATAACAAGAACTTTACTTTCAAATCTCATAATATCCTCCTTTATTTGCTTTATTATAATACCATTGTAACAAATTATAAGTCGCTTTTTTATATTAATTTACTTTTCTAAATTCATTTCTCAAAATGATTTTCGTAATTATCTATTAATAGTTTGAGTCTATTCACTTCTTCTTCAAGAAGTTCTCGTCCCTCATCGGTTATCTTGTAATATTTTCCCTTCTTGTCCACTTCAACTCTTGTGATAAAATCATTTTCTAAAAATTGTGCCAAGAGGGCATAGAGGGTTCCTGGCCCTAAGTTTATTCTCCCCCCTGTGATTTCACTTACCCAGGCTGTTATCTCTGCCCCGTTTCTAACTTGGTCCAGAGCCAAGAGGATGTAGTACATGGGCTCTGTTAGGGTTTGGAATTGGTCTCTTGCCATGCTTACACCTCCAAGATCCTTGAAATCTCTTCTTGAACTTTGTCATCCTCTAGATTACCACTCACTTCTAAGACTACATCTTTATTTAAAATCAAATATTTTTCTCCATCTAATAAGATATATGTTTTATCATAGGGATAGGCTTCAGAGATGTCCTTAACATAATCAGCCCAATAAGGAGCCCTCATAAAATATTTTAGAATTCTTTCAAATAAATTTTCTGCCAAGTCCTGTGACTTTACCACAGTCTTTCTTATGCCAAGATTGTTTTTTTCTGATGAATAATAATCGCAGCTTTCTGTTAAGAAACTTTTCCTTTCCCTAGTCTTAACAAAATCTCCCACCACTTCTTTTTCAATCTCATTAGCCCTAGATAATTTGTCGATTAAGGTAAATATGAATACATTGGTAATTAAAGAAATTAAAACTACCATTGAGATTAAAATAAATTTTTTCTCCTTTCTTTTTATGTTCATGGCTTTAATTTTTTTGCGATATAAATAAATAAAAGAAACCATAATAAGAGTTGGGAGCAAACTTATTAGCATTACAAAAGAATTTGAATCTCCGCTAGGAAGCAAAAATCCTGATATAAATGCAAGTATTATTAAAGTAAGTGGAATAAAAAGTAATAAGACAAAGGCCTTAGAAAAAGTAAGTCTTGAAAACTTTATTTCCTTTACATCTTTAGCGTCTCTATTCCTCTTTTTAAAAAGTATATAGTCTACCAGAGCCAAGGCATCCAAAAGAAGGAATAAAATAACAGCTGGTCCCATAAATATTGTGTCGTTGGAGTAAAATATGTCACTGGATAAAAATTGAGTAATTAAAAAGAAAGATAGGAAGGCAAAAACAATGAAATTTATGTTGAGAGAAATTATTTCGTCCCTCACGCCCTTCTTTAAGATTTCAATTTCGTCTTTTCCATCATTATAAAGAGAGTCTCGGCTTCCTTCATCAAGCTTATAGATGTTTATGTTGAAGGTCCTGTCTACAAGATGCCAACCAAAATCTCCTGCCATCTCATCAAAGTCCCTTAATTCATCTTTTGAGAAGGCAGAAAAAGATCCTTCGTTAGGAGCAATAGAAATTTTATATCTGGCATCTTCTGGTTCAGCTTTTTTAAACTTGTGGATGAAGGGCAAAATTATTTTTTCAATTTGCCAGCCTTCTTTCGCCATATCTTCGTACCACTTTTCAGAAAGTCCAAAATTTGTATAAGTTAAGTATCTTGCCTTTAACATAATCTTACCTCCTTTAGTATCGACTATCGATAATTGAATTATATATCGAGACTCGATAGATGTCAATAAATTTAAAATTTTTTAGAGATTTTTCCTTCTCTTTATCAAAATTCTGTAAAAATAGTTTTTGTAAAAAACAAGGCCATTAAGATTTAAAATCTTAAAGGCCTTATCCTTATATGACTTCTTGTTTTAACAAGTCCATGGTTAATTGCCGCTATCCTTAAGCTTCTTATTCCACATAAGCTTTAAGCTTATAAAAGTCTTCTAGCCTAATAATAATTACTTTTATATTTCTACTTCCTTCCAATAAAAATTTTTGAACCAGAAAGGCCTAACCACTTAGCTTCCTTGGGGTCAATAAATATTCCCCTTGTTGTATCTATTAGTTTTATATCTTTGTATCCTTCTTTTTTAAGTTCTTCGATAAATTTTTCTATATCTCCGTAATTTGATTTCTTAATCAAATCATGTATGGCAAAAACGCCACCTTTTTTAAGAACACGCAAAGTTTCCAATAGTAGTTTCTGCTTATTATGTCCCATTATATTGTGATAAACGTAGTTGCTTGTCACCACATCGAAGCTTTCATCTTCAAAGGGAAGTTTCACTGCATTGCCCTCTTCAAATCTCACATTAGAAACACCTTCAGCCTTTGCATTGTCTTCACAAATCTTTTTAGAAAACTCCAATTTGTATGAACCGCTCCAAATATCGCAGCCCACCATGGTCGCTTTTGGATTTCTTTTTGCACAAGCTATGGTAAGTGCACCGCTGCCACATCCTACATCTAGTCCAACTCCACCATCTGGTATCTCAACATATTGAGCCACACCTTCTATAATAGTTTTGGCGAGTTTCCTCTTACCCTTATAGTCAAAGCTTCGATACATAAAGGAAAGCATAATTGAAGAAAATAGAAGTATTAAGACTCCAATTCCTAAAATAATTCCACAGATAATCCTAAGACTTCCACTGAAAACAAGGTCTGTCCCTGCGAAAATTATAAAGAGAATAAAAGCAATTATAGTCCCTCCGATGAAATTCCTAAGTAAACTTGCAGGAACCCAGTTTCTATAGTCAGGCTTTGTTTTCTTGTTATCAATAAAATTTGATTGTTTCATAAACATTCCTCCTTTAAATAATAAATTTTATAAAATTCCCCTTTATCAACTAAAATAATGATTCTAACCCTTTACTTTATAATCTTATAAATTCATATTAGTATGGTTTATAAATAAAGATAAGTAGTAAATAAAATAAATTAAATTGAACCAGCCACCACAGATAATCATGTGTAGACCTCTTGGCAATTTCCCAAGAAGTGGAGTTAGAGTAACAAGAACTAGGGGACTAAGTAAGACTTGCCATCTTGGAAAAATCGTCAAGCCAAAAAGAATCATTATTGCAAGACCTAGGTTGCCAAGACCCATAAATCCAAAAACTAACTTGGCTTGAAATTTTAAAAATTTTAAAAACTCATCAAAGGCTTCCTTGCCCTCATGTCTTGACAAGAGACCCAGGTAGGCAAATTGAAGGTGATAGGCTCCTCCAAAAATTATTCCAAGACTATTTATTAAAAATAAAATCCAAGCAAGGCTTACAAATTTTTCCTGGCTAGCTAAGACCATGTGATAGGATCCAAGCATATATAAAAATGATCCTAGAGGTCCTAAAATGCCACCCAGATATAATCTCTTTGTGCCAAGATTTTTCATTATTCCAACGATGCTATTAATCTTGTCCTTCTTATCATAATCTTTGCTGTCGTAGTAGAGGAACATATCCCCCATAAACATTGTGATAGATCCCAAGAGACCAATTAAGATGCAGGTATGTAAGTTCATAAAAAACTCCTTTGTAACTTTAAATGCTACTTATTTTCGCCTTAATTATACAACTTGAAAAAATTAAAATCTATTAGAAAACTAGGAGAATATACTTAGCTCGTGATTTTTGTTTTTTTTCTTTAAGGTCTAATGATCTTAAATGAGTTTTAAATTTTTATTTTAATGTAAGATAAAGCTTTTATTCCTTCAATATGAATTTTAAAAATAAAAATAGCACCCACATAAGTGGATGCTTTGCCTTACTTCCTATTTATTGATTACTTTATTTTCAATCAACTCATAAAAATTTTTATCTTAACTTCTTTGCTTACTCAACTTAACTGACTTCAAATGATAGTCTGATTCTAATTTTTTAAAAAATTTATCTATATTATAATTTTTGTGGAAAAACAAGGTTACTTTAATCATTAATTTATCATCTATGTCCTCATCAATTATATCAAATTTTCTAACTTCAACGCCCTCTTTCGAAGCAAAGTTTAGAAGGCTCTCTTCATCATAATTATTAGTATCAAATAACATTATGTAAGACTTTCTTGTCCTATCATTTATAAAATCACTGACTCCCCTTAAGGATACCAAGGTCACTAGACAAATTACAGTTGCTATTACTGCTCCTTCATAAAATCCAATTCCTACTGCAAGTCCAATAGCTGCAGATAGCCATAGAGTCGCAGCTGTGGTAAGACCTGACACCCTGTTCTTGGTTTGGAGTATAGTGCCTGCACCTAAGAAACCAATCCCACTTACAACTTGAGCTGCTAGACGTGCAGTATCTTGCCCTACATTATCAGATATTTTTCCAAATCCATCTATTCCTATAAGCATAATTAAGCAGGCGCCAACACTAACAATAATATGGGTTCTAAAACCAGCCGCCCTCTTCTTAGTTTCCCTTTCTATTCCAATAATAGCTCCCAAAAAGGCCGCTAACAAAATTCTAACTGTCACTAAAAATATATCCATTCTCTCCCCCCTTATATAAGACTCAATATATTAAAATGAGTTTTATAATTTTTATTAAAAATATAATTTTTATCCCTTCTACTTATTAACTTTTCAAAACTTATTAAATATATAGTTGCTTTGAAGATAAAATATTCAATGCAAGTTAGAAGAATAATACATACTTCATAGATTTACTTATCACTAAGTATAACAAGTAAACTTTTCTATTCATAGGTCCATAGAAGAACAAACTTGTAGTAATTATTTTATGACAGTCACGACAATCCCAATTAAAACAAAAATAATTCCAATAATCAGCTCTATTAATCCCACCTTCTTAGCATAGGAGTCTGTTTTTCTTCCAAATTTAAAATCTGACTCAAAGCCATTAATCAAATAATATTTTTCTTTAAAGTAAATTAAATAGCCAAAAATAATAAAAGCTAGCCCTACTAGGATAAGTATTATTTTTAATAAAGTCATAGACACCTCCCTTAAAACTTCTTAGGCGGACAAGTATTTTGTAATAATTATACTACAATGAATTCCACTACTTCTATTGACTTTTTTCTTAGACAAAAATATAATTTAGTTAGAAAGTATGAATTTCTAACTAAGGAGGTTTTGTTATGTTAGTTGAACTAAAAGCTAAATCACAAGTCACTATCCCAAAAGACATAGTAAACTCTATGGAATTAAATCAAGGAGACCAATTTGAGGTAACTGAAGAAAATGGAAAAATTATACTTGTTCCAGTTGCAATTTATCCAGAGCATGTCATAAAAAATTTAAAAGCTGAAATAAAAGAAATTAAAGAATCTATAAAAAATGGAGAAAGGCCAATCTTTGATTCCATTGACTCTCTATTTGAGGAGTTAGATAAGTAATGTCCTATAAAATTACTTATTCGAAAGCCTTTAAAAAACATTATAAAAAACTATCTGATACTGAAAAGAAACAAACTAAAAACAAACTCAAGTTTTTCGTAGAAAATCCTACTCATCCATCTTTAAGAACCAAGAAAATACAAGGTGCAGATGGAATATGGGAGTCTTCTGTTAACATGGATATTCGAATTATTTGGTTTTATGAAAATAATGAGTTGATATTTCTTTTAGATATTGGACACCACGATATCCTAGACAATTTTTAAAAAAATACTATAATTAGTTCACGAATTGAAAAGGAAAGTTTTGCGGGTGATGCATAAATGCATCACCCGATTTTTATTTTAATGCCTCTATTTTCTTGACAACAATGTAATACATTCTGAGTGGCTCGACACGACCGGATGAATGTCATATTAAACCGATTATTTGTGGAAACATATCCATAAACTATTTAACATTATAATCGTTAAAAGTTAAACCCACCTTTATCGAGATCCTGTGTTTCTCCCACAGAAATTGGAAGTTATTGATTACAAACCATTAAAAAATTCCTTTTCTCCCGTATTGTCATCTTCATGCACATATATTTCTGCGCAAGGCAACATAATCAGATACAAGAAGCTGAATAATACATTATTTTCCAAAACATGCTCTCACTTAGACCTATAAAAAACTGTTTTAAGGCGTAACATCTATTTGTCTCAATAGACCTTCAATGAAATCACGAGCATACTTGCGTTTTAATTTACTGTGATTTGCCTGGTTGTAATAGTTTCTAAGGCAGTTATAGCAAGAAGTGTTATCATCGCAACATTGTTGTGATACTTTCGCATATGCTGCATTTAAAGATGCTATTACAGCGTTCTTCTCAATCAGTCTCTTAACATGACCTGCTCCTCCTGGAACATTGTCATAGATCAAAATATCATAGCTATGCTGCTCTAGATTCAGTTCAAGCACACCATCTATGTCATTTCTCTCAATCCCAAGTCCAATACTTATTCCTTCAAGAAATGCATACATGAATGACAACGCAATTGCATAATCTTCCTTCGTAAAGGATCCTAACATAGGAATAGTAAATCGAGCTACATCTGTTTGGAATCTATGTCCAAGCTTAATTTGAGTAAGTTCTTCACAAGAGCAATCAAATTGCCTGTAATTCTTGTGTTTCTTTAATGATGTAGGTGTAATTACTTTTCCTTTTATTATGTCGCTATATCCACATACTGGACACATATTGAATGATGATTTATTCATGACAAGGAGCTCGTCATTGGTGCTTGTCTCAATTATAATGTCATTTGATAAAGAAACAACATTCTCATCCTTTATACCACCACCAAGATATGATACTTCACCAGCATATGATCTCTTTGGCTTCGCACGAGTGCTTTCTTTCGTGATACCAGTTTTAAAACCGTTTACTGGTTCAATATAAAATTCTTGTACCACTGTACCAAGAGGTTCTCCACAATACTTGCACTCACTTCCAGTTCTTGTACTTACAGACACATTTATCTTTTTACAATTAGGACAAGTGCAGAAATAATTTTGTATATATTCTCCTGTTTTAGGTAAGGATATATACTTTGAAGTATATTTTTTGCCATCAACAATGATTTCTGAATCCGGAGCATATTCTGATATCGCTATTTTTAAATCGCGACTCAAATCATATCTATTATCCAGAATACCTTCTTTATATATTTGCAATTCAATAACATCAACCGGGAACCCATATTTAGGAATGACACAGTACTTTGAAAGTGAATCAATTACCTTTTCCTTATGCAAATTCTCAATTTGTCTTTGGTAATAATCCGCTTCCTTATAGTTTTCTTCTGTTACAGCTTCCTTTTTCGCCTTCTCATACTCTTCTGCAATAGATTTAATTGTTGAAACAAAATGCTCCATCTTTTCATCATGGCCTTCGATTTCATCAAACCATTTAAAGTTGTGATAATCTCGATATAAATCCTCAGGGAGTATTTTCTCGTTGATATAGATATTCAAATCACTAGGATGGCTTGAAATATAGTTTTTAAACTCCTCTAATGCATTTCCAAAGACTAATTCATCAATACTGCTGAAATAATCTGGGTGTAGTCTAAAGAAGAATCCTAAACATGTAGCCATCAAATGACGAACGATTATCTTATGATTTACTACATTAAAATATGGTGGCTTAATGACACCAGAAATCATTTTTTCTGGACTACAGAAATATGTATAATCATGAGATCCAGTTCCACAGTATGTCAGAATGTATGCTGCACTATCTTTTCTTCTTCCTGCACGTCCTGCACGCTGAACATAATTTGCAGGTGATGGTGGTACATTTCGCATAAATACTGTTTCAAGGTTACCAATATCAATACCCATCTCAAAAGTTGTTGAACAACTTAAGATATTGATTTTTTTATTTTTAAAGTCTTGCTGATATTGCTTTGCCTTCTTTCGATCAAGCTGAGCAGTATGTTCCTTAACAACAATGCTTTCGATTTTCTTTGTCTTATATTGTCTTCTGTAATAATTCGTTGCAAGTGCCTCATCCGGATCTACTTCACTCAATGTTCCATCACATTTATCCTGAACACACTTATTATGGACATTATATGGAGTAAAACGACCACACTTAGAGCAAACATAGTATTTTGAGGTCTTATAATTCTTAACTACATACTTACTTGCTTCAATTTGATAGCATTCCTTAGTTTCATGCTTCTTAAACAATTCACCCTCAACGGCCAAGTTGATAAAAATAACCTCTAATAATGCTTTTGCTGATTCTTCGTCACAGTCACAAACTTTCTGAACATAACGAACAACCATATTATCCTTTCCCTTTACAGGTAAAAAACTTCTAACACCATTTATTGTCTTAGGGCAATTAAACATTACGTAGTTATCAAATCTTCTATATTCCAAAGCTTCCATCTTTTCATCTGGAGTTAATGTTGATTTGATCGAGTTTATGGCAGGTGCAACTTTGAATATACCAAATACAACCTGCATAATTGTTTCTAAGTCCTTCTTTGTAATGTTATATTTTCCAAGTTCAGCTTCAACTTCCTCTTCGTCAACTTGAGACATTATGTCAGTTAGATCAACATCAAAGAAATACAATCCTAAACCTTCACCATCATTCGAACCATCAACCTTTAATAGATCAACAAGTATTGTAATCCAAGCATTTTTATGTGCACTTAAATCATTTTGAAATAACTTACTTTCTTTAATCATTCCCGAAAGAGTTGCAGTAAGCTGATCTACAGAAATATTTCTATATTGATTATCTTCAATTACTTTCCAGATCAGTCTTTTCTGTAGAATTCTAACCTGGTTAGAATCCAAGAAAGCTGCTGAAAAGCTAGCTTGTTGACGACTATCAGAAAATGCCAAAAATTGCTTTACATTTGACGTATCTGGTTCTGATTGAATGCTTCCTTTTCTCTTCAAAGACAGTTTACCAGTTTTCTTTTTAGTCTCTGTTCCATTATCAATTGCTTCATACAAAATCTGAGCAAGTAGTGCAGTTCCCTCATCTTTTCCTACATTCAAGCTCTTAACAACACCTGCTCTCGCTTTGTGACCGCAGCAAGGGCACTGATTTATATTATTGAACGCCGTTTCTCCTCCATCTTTCTTTGACTGGATAACTTTAAATATAGAATGTTGATAACTGTCTCCGCAATTACATCTACGTGCATTTAAATTTCCTGCAACATGAATCGCACCACACTTTGAACAAACCTTATACTCTTCAAGGATATCGCGGTCAACTTCCTCTTCATTTAATTCATTGCTCATCAAGAAGTAATCAATGCTTACAAATTCGTTATTTCCATAGTTTTCGTAAATATCAACTTCCTTATTCTGATAGAGATAGTCAAGCCCATCACCTTCATTACGCTGAATCTTTCCGATTATATATGGTGAATTACAATATCTACAGTTTCCAGCTTCGAAAGCCTTTAATTCACCAAGCATATTAGTTTTAGTAAGGCTTAATTGTGGATTGTTTCCAAGAGTGATATATGCACCAGCTAATGGGCGCACAAAAGAATGGTACTTCAGATCAAAAATACCTACCCCGTCTTTTTCTGCCATGTTGATGAGATCAATCAAATCTATCAACTGTTCAGATGTTATTTGATTATTAAAGCTAGCAAGAATACTTTTAAAGCTTTTACTTCCATCTTTTAATACTTCATATAGATGGAAGACATTTCTATCACCTACAAACAATTCATATAGGTACCTCTTCAAGTCCATTGAATCTACGTTTTTGTATCTATTTCCAATGGTTCTAACCGTCTGTATATCATTCTTCACTTTCTTTATTTCAGAATAATCCCCTGCATCAATCGTATAACTTAACTTTGAACTAGAAAGTAAAATCCTTTTAGAGAAGATGATATCTTGAATATCAAAACTTGCAGATGTAAGGCTTCTTGCAAAATTTACGATCTCGCTTTCAGATTTGCCTTGTTCACCCAACGTAGCACTGGTTAAAATAAAGCGTGGTTTATTTGGAGCCAATCCTGTCAATCTACGCATCAACAAAGATAATTCGATTCCCAATGATCCATAATACGAATGTGCCTCATCAAGAACAACAAACTTCCAGTTATTTAACATCTTTGGAGCAAAGATCGAATAATCATTTGGTCTGATCAATAAATATTCCAACATAGAATAATTCGTGAACAGCAAATGTGGTGGATCCTTTCTAATTTCTTCTCTCGAAACCAGTTCATTCTGAGGGATGAAAGTATCATTCTCTGCACCATATTTCTCACGATAATTCTTAGGAACGCTTTCTTTCGTTTCTCCTGTAAAGAATCCATACGTAATTTCAGGACACTGTGTGAGTATTTTTCTTACTCGATCAATCTGATCGTTTACAAGAGCATTCATTGGATATAAGAATATTGCTCTAACACCAATCTCCATATTGCCTTTTTCTACATCAGACATAAGTTCATTTAGAATTGGATACAAGAAACACTCTGTCTTTCCTGAACCGGTACCTGTTGTAATAATTGCGCTTCGACCAGAGCAAATACGCCTAATACTCTCTTCCTGATGAGAATATAAAGGCCTCTCAAAATTCATATCTCCCAATCTACGAAATGATTTACATACTGCACCATCTGCAATCATTTCATCCAAGGACATTCCTCTTTTAAATGGCAAATTCAAATCGACATAAGGCCCCTTAAATAAATCTTCAACTTCCAATTGTTGCTCAAACAATTTTTTTAACTTTGAAGTTTTAAATTCAAAAGAAGACCTAAGATATTCTTTATACTGACTATTTATGTATTGAGATCGTTCAATAGGATTTCTCTTGATCACACTGATTCAACTCCCTTCATATCTATATTGTAAGAAAAAATATCAACAGCTTTGCCATCGTCCATCGAATTCATAATTCCATAATGATCGAAATCAAGCAACAGCCCATCTCCATCCTTAGTAATAGACAATTCTATCATTCCATCTATAACATCACTGCAAACTTCAATATCAACGGGATTTATGTTATCCAACATAAACGCACCATTGTATGTCCTTACATATACTTCACCTATATATTCATTTCCACTTATCATTTCTTTAAAATAAACATATGTTGTATTAAAGTAATGTCGCTTTCTTAGAAACTCTCCTCTGACAAACTGATCAAAGTAGACTTCCTTAATTTTGAAGGATTTCCCTACAAAATCTTCTCTCGCATAAAAGACGATTGGAAATTCCTTTAAAATGCGTTCTTTCCTGAGCGAAAGTCCTCTCTCTTTTTCAAAGAAAATCAATTTATAGTTTATAAAAGACGATAAGTCATATACATTCTCTTGAACTTCTTTTTCTAAAGCAGAACTTGTATATACGACATTATCCTCATCATCAATTATCTTAAATCTAATATTCCCTTGTCCATAAAAGCACGGCGTGACAACAAGAGCTTTGTCTTCATGACTATAAATAACCGTTGTTTTAGCCTCATCTAGAATACATTTATTGTAACACCAGATTCCCTCATGAAGGTGTTCTTCTGCAACAAACGCTATTCCCACACATTCATAATTCGACTTATATGAAAGTAAAAAGCCTGCAGAAAATCTGCTAAATACTCCTTCATTCTTAAGCCCAGGTGCTTCTTCAATGATTTGACCGGTACTGGTTAGTAAGCATATTTTGTCATATTTGCATCCATACAGATCAATTGTACTTTCCTGAGTAATATCACCGATCCAAACTTCTTGTGAAAATGGCCTCCAATCTCCATTATCAATCCTGTATAATGGGAATTGGAATGGAACATAATAAATATATTCCTGATTATTCCAATTTAACTTAATCCAGTCTTCTCTAAAATCCTGAATACATATCTCATCAAAAATTGGTTGTGACATCAAATCAGAATCGACAGAAACAATATATGAATTCTTGTTGTTTTCAACATGCTCAACATGAAGGTTTTTATCTATAGCAAATTGAGTACGTAGAACACTGATTCTTTTGCCAGAATGTAACGCATTCACTCTTAGTTGATAAATTCCCGAATCTAAACAATCAAGTTTTAGCGAATACTTGTTGACCCCTTTTCTCTCAACTGTAGAATATTCAAAATCATTCATTTTATATGCACGCTGATTAATTTGGATTTCAAAACTGCTATCCGTAGACTCACTTTCAAAAACAAGAAATACCTCATCTTTAAATACTTCAAACTTGCAATCAGCCTGTGCAACGAAATATCCATCATATTTTTCACCAAACACACCTGGACGGATCATCTTAGAAAAATTAAAAACTTTATCACCGACAAGAACAGCATCTCCCAAGTGTGCACTATATGAAGATAGACAATATGCCTCTCTCGAAAAATATAAATGCAGCTTATCAACCTTACTCTTCGTACAGAAAACAGCCGTTCCAGAATAGTCTTTATTGTTTGCCTGTTCCTGCCCTCTCTCATCAAATACTATGAAGTTACGATGCAATTTGGTTTTGCTCTCATAAATCACCTCATTTCCTGCTACTAACTGATAAACAATTCTTCCAAGTGGATTAGAAAGCTCAATTTCAGGATTCTTAATCTGATACCCACCAATGATTTCACGGATATCTTCTACATAATTATCATAAATGACCTTTTCCTCATTCTTAACAATGATTCTGATATTTCGATAATCATATGTAGCTTTCACGCAATGAATCGGAGGAACTAAGTAAATCGTATTCCCATTCAAAACATATTCTGGTTCCCAACGCGATCTTAATCGTGCGGATTTACTTCGGTGTACATAATCTTTCTCTCCATTAATTGTTGAAATCCATTCTTCATAGCCTCTTTTCAAATATGGATTGTAGATAACGTTATCCTCGTTCCAAATATATTTATCAATCAGTCTAACAATAATGATACTAAGCTTAATAACTGCATCGTTATATACAGGATTAGTAATCAGCAGCTTTGTTGATTTAATCAATTTATATGTTTTCTTCGTTACATCAACTTGAAGTTCATCACTTTCAGAACTCATTACATTCTGCAATCCATCATAAACAAACTGAAACTCACCATATAGATCATCAGGTAAATCGCTATTAAAATTTAACTTATATATGTCGTAGATAAACTCAAAGAATGCCCCCAGATAATAGCTTGGTACAATAGATCCCGCTAATACCACATTGATAATACGAGTCTTTGTTCCTGTTACATCATCCTTTATTCTGTAATTATTTAATAACGTTCGAATAAGCCCTTCTACTTTTTGTTCTGAATAACAACAGTACAAGTTTTTGTAAGTTTTTCTTACGGATTCATAAAAAGCTCCATCATAGTAGAGCATGCCAATTAAAACAAGAGACAAAAATACAATTTCAGGATCATGGACATAGGTGCCAGAATACGAATTTAACGTAATGCCCAGTTCCCTCTCTGCACGGTTATGAATAATAGCTATTGCTTCAGCATTATCCAATAAATCAATCAAATCAATACCGAGATTTTTTCTTTCTTTAACGCAAGTTTTTAAGTATCCTATTTTCGTATCTATCTGTGCATTATTTATTCTCTTTCTTAGTATTTCTAGAAGTGTTTCTTGTTCCTCCTGAGTAACAATACCATCTTCAAGTATCTGATCTATTTTTTCACAGATGATTTTAGAATGCTTATGATCATGAATGAAAGATTCATTAGTTCTCATCCATTCCCGCAATCGACACACTTCTTTTTCGTTGATTTCATTGTCGTAAATAACACCTTCAATGATTCCATCAAGTTCATAAATCTTAGCAGAGGAATCAGTTTTAAGAGCTGCATATTGCCTACAATTATCTATAAGCATTTCTCGTTCTTCCTCTGTAATGATTCTATCTTTAAGCACTTGCTCTACCAGTGAAATTAATCGAGCTTGCCTAGGCTCGTAAGATAAGTTCCTGTTATTTTTTACCCACGAAGATAATCCAGCTACCTCTAGCTTATTGATAATACCGTCGTAGCTAATGCCGTTTATTATTCCTATTAACTCATTTATGTTACGCATTATCAGCTTGTGTGGCATTTGCTCCAAAAACTACCACAGCTCTCCTTTCATCCGGTATCTATAATATAGAAAAACTTCTGCAATCTGAACTTATAATACAAAACAGGGTGTCCATTTATCAGGACTCACTTGTAATAGTTAGTTTTTCTCCATTTTCAAGAATATAGGATTGTTCAAATACAACTCCTAATACATCTGCAATTTGCATAAGTTCTTCTGTGCTTACTGTCTCTCACTTTAACTTTTTATTGAAATTCTGCAGTGTCTGACCAATTTTACGAGCTAATTCTGCAACACTAATACCTTTTTCTTTACAAAGATTTCCAATTAAATTTGAAGCGCTCATAATTCCACCTTCTCTATTCAAACTCATACTCTGAGATCATAGTAAAGTTAGAATATATTATAAGCCAAAAGGTTGATATTTTCAATGTTTTCTATTCAAAATTTCCAATCCTTTCATAGAAATAAAAAAGCAGAGCATTAAAAAACCGGCCTCCTTTAGCTGGTTTTTAAGTCCAACTTTTTGGTACCAGTTCAATTGATGTGTCACCCGATTTTTATTTTAATATCTCGATTTTCTTGACAACAATGTAATACATTCCGCGTGACTTGAGTGATCGATTTTAATATTTCTCAAAAGCCTCGTATATGGCATATTCCCATAACTAACATGTGATTTATTATAAGTCTAGGAATCTTATTATCTAGTGAAAATTTCAAATAAATTAATCGTTATTAATCATATTTTCCTTTAAATGAGTTTGTTCTATATGCGTGAAATTTAATTTATATTTCTTATTCTAACACCTTCAAAGTAGATTTTATATTAATTTCTATGAACTTGTCTTTATTATTTGCTTAAATTTTTAATTGTTTTATTGATTTGAAAGCTGCTACACTATTATGATGTAATATTTATGAAATAAGCATTATAATAGTTTTAGGGCTAATTTCTTCAATCAAAAAGCACATCTTCGTTCCATATAAAAGATGTTTTTTATTGTACTGTTAACTATATACTAGATTTACTTTTAATTCTTGTTAGTCTTATATATGAACTTCAAGTGCTGACTTAAATATAATATATGGACTCTGTGTCTATTTATTAAATAAATAACATTTATTTCACTGTGATTGTTTAAAAAACATTGCTTTTGATTATAAATAAAATATAAGATTATTGTTGTATTTTCATTTACCTCATTCAATTTTTAGACCCTATAAATAATACTCATACATTTAATGTGTATATTGATGGACTTGTAATTGAACGTAATTTGGAATAAACCTAGGACATATACATGAATAAAATCAAATTTCCTCATACAAACTATTATAGGCTTATTAAAATAGGGATTTTTCTATTTTTAATCAGCCCTCTAAACTCGGCTTTGGCTGTGTTTTTTCAAGGATCTGAATATCAATGGCCTTTTCGAATTTTGTTAATTCTGCTTTCAATTATAGGCTTAATAGAAGGATTCCTTCTCTTTTGGTACTTGATTTTCTCTACTTTGTTCTACTTTTGGAAAAAGGATAGAAAAAAAGCAAGAACCCACTTGGTCCACTTTATGGTCCTAGCCTTATTGCCTCTTATTCCTATTTTGATAAGTCTAATCTTAGAATTCAAGCAAACTTGTTTACACTCTCTCCCTGAAATAAGAACTCTTTTTTATCCAGCTGGAGGAAAAGCTTACACAGAATTTTTGCCTTTTCTTTTGCAAGAACTTAAAAAAATCCTCAGCGACCCTTCCTATGTTATTCCTTACGATTAATCTTTAAAACAAAAAACTAATCATTAAGCAAAGGATAAAACTTATATTTTGTCCTTTGCTTTTTTCTTAATGATAAGTTGTAAAAGTGAATTGGACACAAATAAATAATAAAAAACTTTAGGGTGTTTTTTAAGCCGAAAATCCTTATAAAAATAATTATTTGATTTTTCCAAGAAGAGTAATTACTTCTGCGTGGGAGGTTTTCGGGAACTGGTCTACTATTTCTAGTTCTTCTATTTCATAGCCTCTTTCTTTAAATACTCCAAGGTCTCGGACTAGGGTTACTGGGTTGCAGGATATATACAAAAATTTTTCTGGGTCGAAGTCTATAATTCTTTCTATAGCTTTTGGGTTTATTCCTTCTCTTGGTGGGTCTAGGACTATTAGGTCTGGGTTTTTGTCTAGGTCGTCTAATACTTTTAAGACATCGGATGCTATAAACTCGACGTTGTCAATCCCGTTAAGTTTTGCATTTTCTCTTGCGGCTTCTACTGCTTCTTCTACTATCTCTACTCCTATAACTTTTTTAGCTGACTCTGCTAGGACTTGGGTTATAGTTCCTGTTCCTGAATATAAATCAAAGACTAACTTGTCCTTTGCGTCGATTTTTTCTCTCGCCATCTTGTAGAGGACTTCTGCTGATTTTGTGTTTGTTTGGAAGAAGGAGAAGGGACTTATTTTAAATCTTAGTCCAAGGACTTCTTCTTCGATGTGGTCCTTGCCATAAATTAATTTTATTTCTTCTGGCACTATGGCATCTGATAGGGCATCATTCTTCACGTGATAGATTGATACTATTTGGCCTTTTAGGTCTAGCCTGAGTAAAAATTTTATAAAGGCTTCTTCATCAAGCTGGCTTTGACTTGATGTTGAAAGTAAAATCATTATCTCTCCCGTCTTTGTTGCCTTCCTTATTAAAAGATGACGAAGGAATCCTTCGTGTCTCTTCCTATTGTATTGAGCTTCGCCAAGTCCTTCAAAGTAAGTTCTCACTTCTGCTCTTATTGTGTTAAAGTCGTCATCAACAATCTTGCAGTCTGTGGTGTTTATGATTTCGTGAAATCTATTCTTCACGTGAAGTCCAAGTGACAAGGGCCCACCCTTGTACTCGTCGCCAAAGGTGTACTCCATTTTGTTCCTGTAGTTCTTGTGGACTGGCGATGGAATAATTTCCATTTCTCTTTCGATTCCATTTTCTTTAAATAAGTTTTCTATTAATTCTTTTTTGTATTTAAGTTCCTCTTCATAGCTTAGGGTTTGGTAGCTACATCCGCCACACTTTTCAGAGTGAGGGCACTGACTTTCTATTTCTATGTCAGATCTTTCTATTATATTGAGAAGTTTCGCCTTCTTTGACTTCTTTCCTCTTACTTTTATCTCAACTCTTTGTCCAACTATGCCACCCTTAAAGTGGTATTCTCTATCTTCAAAGCTCCCTCTTGATAGGTTAGGAAATCTTGATTTATCTATTTTAACTACGATACTCATTTCTTCACTCCTTTAGAGAAATTATATCAAATTAAATATGTTGCCTCAATTTAATAGCTTAAGAAATATTAGCTACAATTTTTAATTTTTTTATAGTCTTTAATTTATATTTTTCTTTTATTTGGTATAATAAATTTGACAAGACTTTGTTAGTGGGAAGTCCCACGAAAATTTTTTGGAGGTATTATATGAAAAAATCATGGTTAGTATTGCTACTTGCAATGCTAATGACTCTTACTGCTTGTGGCGGTAACAAGAAAGAGGCAAAAGCTGATGGCGAAGGTAATGTTATTGAAGATTTAAAAATTCAATTTGTTCCTTCAAGAGAACCAGACGAAATTGTAACTAAGACTGAACCACTTAAGGAAATCTTAAAGGCTAAGCTTGCTGAAAAAGGTTACGATGTTAAAAACATTGACATCACAGTTGGTACAAACTATGAATCAACTGGTGAAGCTCTAAGTGCTGGCTCAGTTGATATTGGATTTATCCCTGGTGGAACTTATGCTATATACGATGATGGTGCTGAAGTTCTTCTTACTGCAACAAGAAAGGGTCTTTCTATTGATGCTGAAGATCCAAAAGAATGGAACGACAAGAAGCCTACAGAAAAGGCTGAAGACCAAGTTGACTTCTATAGATCACTTATTATCGCTGGCCCATCTGCGAAGGGTCAAGAACTTGCTGCAAAAGTAAATAATGGAGAAAAATTAACTTGGGAAGACCTTGCAAGTGCTAAATGGTCTGTAATGGGATCATCTTCATCTGCTGGTTACATCTACCCATACCTATGGCTACAAAAGAACTATGAAAAGGGTCTAACTGATCTTCCTTCAGTTGTTCAAGCTGACTCTTACCCATCTTCTATGGCAAGACTTGCTTCTGGCCAAGTTGATATTATGGTAGGTTTCTCTGATGTGAGAATTGACAACGCTGAAAAATGGCAAAAGGAATTTGGCAAGACTAAGTCTATCTGGGACGAAACAAATGTAATCGGTGTAACTGATAAAATTTACAACGACACAATTTCAGTTTCTAAGAACTCTGAAATTATGACAGATGACTTCAAAAAAGCTCTTCAAGATTCTTTCATTGAAATCGGTGAAAGCGAAGAAGGTAAGGACATCATTGCTATCTACAGCCACGAAGGTTACAAACCTGCTGATGACAAGAACTATGATGGTGAAAGAGAAGCACAAAAATTATTAAGAGAACTTAAAAATTAAGAAAGGGCTTCATTAGAAGCTCTTTTTTATGAGGAGAATTATGATTGAATTTAAGAATGTAGATAAAGTTTATCCTGGTGGATTTAAGGCCCTAAAAGATATCAACTTGACTATTAAGGACGGCGAGTTCGTTGCCATAATAGGAAGGTCTGGTGCTGGTAAGTCTACCCTTATTAGAACTATAAATAAGATGCACGACATTAATGCGGGGACTCTTACTGTTGATGGAGTTGACGTAAAATCTCTAAAGGGAAAGGACCTTCGCAAGTTTAGGAGAAATATTGGTATGATCTTCCAATCCTTTAACCTTGTGGAGAGAATTTCTGTTATTAAAAACGTAATGTCTTCCTTTGTTCCTGATTTAAATCCCATCCAGTCACTTCTTGGAATTTATCCAAAGGAATGTAAGCTAAAGGCTCTTGAAGCTCTTGAACAAGTTGATATCCTTGACAAGGCCTTTGAAAGGGCTGACAACCTATCTGGTGGTCAACAGCAAAGGGTTGCCCTTGCTAGGACTCTTGTGCAAAACCCAAGCATTATCCTTGCTGACGAACCTGTTGCAAGTCTTGACCCAGTAACTGCAAGACAGGTTATGGATTATTTTAAAAAGATCAACGAAAATCTTGGAATTACTATCCTATTAAATATCCACCACGTTGAGCTTGCCCTTGAATATGCCACAAGAGTTCTTGGCGTTCGCGATGGCGAAGTAATCTATTATGGCCCAGCCAAGGATGTGGACGACAAAGTTTTAAAATCTATTTATGGAGATTCCTTTGAAGAAATAAAAATGGAGGAAGTATGAGCCTCTACTACAAAATTTTTAAACCAAAAAAACATACCTTAAAGTCTGGTAAGGAAGTCTATGAGAAGCCAACTTTGACAATACCTGTACTTATTCTCTTGCTCCTATTTACCATCCTTTCTGTAAGGGTTACAAATTTTTCACTGGCAAGCCTTGTGAAAAATATTCACAAGCTCTTTGCCATTTTATCTCCTATGTTTAAGCCAAATACATCCTACTTCCCTTCAATAGTGGGACCACTTTTTGACACAATAAAGATGTCCTTCTTGGGATCCTTCTTGGGTGCAGTTTTGGCAATGCCCTTTGCCTTCTTGGCATCGAACAACATGGTAAATAACAAGGTCATAAACTGGATTGTTAAATTACTTTTCTCAATCCTACGTACCATTCCAACACTTGTGTCTGCACTTATAGCAACTTATATTTTTGGACTTGGTGCCTTTGCTGGTACAGTTGCCATTTTTTTATTTTCCTTCTCCTATGTTGGAAAGCTAACTTATGAGCAAATCGAAACAGTTAACATGGGAGCCTTTGAGGCAATGATCTCCATGGGCTTCACTAGGACTATGGCATTTTTCAAATCTATTGTGCCAGAGATCCTTCCCTTTTATTTATCAACTGCCCTTTATAACTTTGAAGGTAACGTAAGATACGCTGCCATCCTTGGTTATGTTGGTGCCGGTGGACTGGGACTTCTTATTAACGAAAACATTAACTGGAGAGACTACAACCGTGTGGGCATGATACTCTTGATGCTACTTATAACAGTATTTGTCATTGAAAATATCAGCTCCTACTTTAGAAGAAAGTTGAATTAATATGTCAGAAAAAGTAATAGAAAAACTAAAATCAGAACCGAAAAATCATGTCTACATCTTGATGATCGTGGCAGTGGTTTTATTTATGATAATCTGGTCATCTTCTGTAATTAATTTTGATTCTGCTACAAAAGATGGGATGGAAGTAGCCAAAAATATTATTAAGGGAATCTTTAACCCAAATAGGGATATGCTCTTTAACCTAACTACAAAGGGTGTTCCTTACCTACTACTTGAAACTATTTGTATAGCCTTCTTGGGTACTCTTGTAGGCGCAATAATTGCCATGCCACTTAGCTTTTTGGCATCATCAAATATTGTCCCAGCTCCAGTGGCTTATTTAGTTAGGATGTTTATTATCCTAATTAGGACAATCCCAGCAATTGTTTACGGTCTAATGTTTATTAGGGTAACTGGACCTGGTCCCTTTGCAGGGCTTATGACCATGTCCTTTACATCTATTGGTATGCTTACAAAATTATTTTCAGATAACATAATGAACCTTAACAAGGCAATACTAGAGTCCTTCTCATCAATTGGAGCCACAACCTTCCAAAAGATTCGCTTTGGTATAATTCCACAACTTTTTGCCAACTTTGCATCAACAACAATTTATCGTTTTGACATAAATTTAAGAGATGCTTCAGTCCTTGGACTTGTTGGAGCAGGTGGTATTGGTTCACCACTTATGTTCGCTATAAACTCCTACAAGTGGCGTGAAGTTGGGGCTATCCTCTTGGGACTAATTGTTCTAGTTTTATTTATTGAGTACTTCTCAACAAAAATAAGATCAAGACTAGTGGGTGAAAAATGATTTTAAAAATAATTCACACATCAGACTTGCATGGATATTTTTTCCCAACAGACTATCTTGATAGAGAAGAAAAAAACACAGGTTACCTGTCCCTATTAAATAATATATCCAAAGATGATACGACAATCTTAACTGACGGAGGAGACATCCTACAGGGATCTTCCTTCGCCTATTATGTAAAAGAAAATTTAAACTCAGAAATAATTGCAGACATAATGCAAAATGTTGACTACTACACACTAGGCAACCACGACTTCAACTACGGCTACGACTACCTAAAGACTTATGTGGAAAACATGAAGGGCAAGTTAGTTTGTGCCAACGTCATAGACAAGACTGGAAAAATTAATTTTGAGCCCTTTGCCATAAAAGAAATTGATGGCTACAAGATTGGGCTTGCTGGCGTAGTTACAGATTGGGTAAATCTCTGGGAGAGAAAAGAAAATCTTGTGAACTTTGAAGTAACAGATGCCTTTGAAGGAGCTAAGAAGGCTCTTGATGGACTTAAAAAAGAAAATACAGATTTTAATATTTTAATCTATCACGGCGGTTACGAAATCGACTTAGAGAGTGGCAAAAAACTTTCTGAAACCACAGAAAATATTGGGGGAAGACTTGCAAAAGAATTGGACTTCAACCTAATCTTGGCAGGCCACCAACACATGGAGATTGCTGCTTACATTGGCAAGACCCTTGCGATTGAAACTCCAGCCAATGGATCCAAGGCAGCCCTCGTTGAAGTTAATCTTGCAACAAAGGAAATGAAGGCTTCCTTCATAGAACCAAAGCTTGGAGACAACGCCCTAATAGAAAAATATAAAGGCGTTGAAGAAAAAGTTCAAGACTATCTCGATGTTCCAATAGCAAGGCTCAGTCGCGACTACCTACCAGAGGACAGGATTAAAATGGCTCTTAAGGGTTCAGACCTTGCAGACCTAATAAATAAGATTCAGTTGGACTACACGGGAGCAGATATTTCTATCACTTCCTTTGCCAATGTCATCTCCGGTCTAAAGAAGAACTTGACCACAAGAGACGTCCTAAACACTTACAGGTTCCCTAACACAACAGTAGTACTTGAAATAGACGGAAAGTCTCTTAGATCTGCCCTAGAACAAAACTTTTCCTACATCGAGTATGACGGGACCTATAAGATCTCAAAGAAGTTTTTAGAACCAAAGGAAGAACATTACAACTTTGACTACTTCTATGGCATAGACTTTGAAAAGGACCTTACAAAAAAAGTTGGTGAGAGAATTGGCAAAATCTTCTTCAAGGGCAAGGAAGTTAAAGACAAAGACACTTTCTCCCTTGTCATGAATAACTACAGGGCCACAGGAGCCGGCGGCTTTGATATGTATAAGGACCTAAGAGTAATAAAAAATTACGACAAGGAGACCTCAGAGATCCTCTTAGATTATTTTAGAAAATTATAGAATAAATTTGAAAATTTTATAAATGCAAAAATAAGAGACTTCGGTCTCTTTTTTTTGACTATTTAATTTAAGATTTATAATTCAGAAAAAATTCTTTGACTTTAAATTCACTTTCAATAAATTTGGACAAAAAAATAAGACAGTCGCCTGTCTTATTCATAAAGATCTCTGCCTCCAAATTTAATCTTGCTATTATTTAGAGCCTTCTTTTGTGGATAGTTGTAATTAGAAATCATCGACCTAAAAAGCGTAGCAGCTTCTGACCTCCTAATTGATCTTGCGGGATAAAAGTTACCATCAGAATAACCTCTTAGAATCCCTGCATCCACAAGGGCGCCTACATAGCCCCTTGCCGAAGGGCTTATCCTTGCCCTGTCGCCAAACTCATTTGTTGAAGCTTCCCTCGGTGATAGCGAATAAACATACCCAAGAATTTCTGCAACCTCTTCTCGTGTAATTTCCCTATTTGGATTTAGCCTACCAGTTGTTGGTGTAATGTAACCTGCCTTTATGCCCTTAGCTACATCATTGTAAAACCAATCAGATGTACTTACATCAGAAAAAGTCACAGTATAAGTCTTATCAAAACCCACTAGAGAATTTACAGTGGCATAAAACTCCGCTCTTGACATGTTTTCATTAGGTTTAAAAGTCCCATCTTGGTAACCAGACATAATCTTCTTGTCAGTTATAAAGTCGACTGAAGCTTCTGCCCAATGACCTCTTGTGTCTCTAAAAGTTCTTGCAGATACAGTGCTTGTCAAAATCAATGCTGAGGAGATAATGATCAATGAAGTCTTTTTAAAAATCTTCATCTTTATCACCTTCACTCTTATTATATATCAAAGTCCTCTATATAACAGGTTTTCTATTTTAAGTTTCTGTTACAAAGGATTTTTTGGTGTAACACTCTTGCAACATTAGTTCATTTATTATCATAATATAATATTTTATCATTTAGTCTTTGGATTTTAACTTGTAAAGTAGGGCAAACTTGTGGGGAATCCTTATTTTTTAATTTCTTATGCTTTAGTAAATTCCTAGGGATTAGTAAATGTTTGTGGCTTTATAATTTCCTATGACTTAATAATTTTCTATGACTTTGTAAACTTTCATAGCCCCGTAAGTGTTTATGACTTTACAAAAAATTGAAGTTGATTTATCTTTCACTAACTTATCTTAATTTAAAATAAAAAAGAAGAGTCCCTTAAACTCTTCTCAAAAAAATTATTAATTTAAAATCCATTAAAATTTCTCCCCCTTTATAAAGCTACAAAATTTAACTTCTTTGTTAAACTATGCAAATAAAAAGAGAACAGATTATGTATTCAATAACTGTTCTCTAAGGGAAGAAAAAAGATGATGAAGTTTTCACTTCATGTATATTGTACTTTAGTTAATAATTTTTGTCAACATTTTTATGAAAATATTTTCAAAGATTTTAACTTTTCTATATCGGCTTACTTTCAATCTTATACAAGTTTTTATTCCTATCTATTAAGAATATTATGAATATATTTTCACAGACTTCCCTGCACGCTTTTTTATGGTAGAATGATAAGAGAGGTGATATTTTGTTAAAAGATATAATTTTAAAAAGAAGAAGCGTTAGAAAATATAAAGACAAAGAAGTTGACAGAGAAAAGTTAGAAGAACTTTTAATGTATGCTTCCATGGGACCAAGCAACGGCAACTCCCATCCAGTAGAATTCATAGTAGTTGATGACAAGGAAAAGATCGAAGAACTATCCAACATGGACTCCTTCGCAACTCTTTACCTTAAAGAAGCTCCATTAATTGTAATTGTCATTGCCAACACAGATATTTGCAAAACTTGGGTCGAAGAAGCTTCACTTACAGCAGCCTACTTACAACTTCTCCTTGAAGAAGTAGGTCTATCATCATCTTGGATCAACGTAAGAGAAGGAAACACTGCTGGCAAAATTTCTTATGAAGAATACTTCCAAGAAAACTTTGGCGTAAAAAAACCATACAGGGCTCAATGCATAATCCCAATTGGCTACAAAAAATCAGGCACAAAAGACCACGAAGAATTTGACGTATCCTCAAAAGTCCACTACAACAACTTTTAATTTATGAAAAATCCGATTAAGTCGGATTTTTTTATTTTCAGAATTTTTGCAATAAAAAAAGATCCACCCTAGAGTGAATCTTCTTTCTTAATTCTTATTTAAATAAGCTGACAATAAAGTCTATTAACTTTTCCAAAAAGCTTTTTGTGTTTTCAACAGCTTTTTCTCCTTCTGGAGAGTTTAAAAATTTTGCAGCCTTGTCCTTGTACTTAACGGCAGTGTCTGCAAGCCTGTCCCAGTCAACATTGGCATTTTTCATATTGTTAAAAAGTCCAACAAGCTTGTCCTCTTGTGATTTTGTAAGGTTTATATCGCCACTTTTAGCAACACTTTCGATGATAAGTCTGACTTCTTTCTCGTCCTTTGGCATATTCTTTGCCATGGCGTCCTTGATTTCATAAATTATATCATTAGTCTTTTGGTCGCCAAGTTCTTCAGATAATTTTGTTTGAACAACAAGCTCTTCGTTGGCAACCTTCTTTAGGTTTTCTGGAAGTTCCTTGCCTGTGTTCGCTTCATAGGCCTTTAGGATTCCAGTCAAGGCTGCTGTACCGCTAACCTTTCCTGGCGCAGTTACATAAATATCAGCATCTTCAATCCCTACAGTGTTAAGGGCATTGATAAAGGCATCTTCCTTTACAACCCTTATGTTGTCTGATAACTCAATAGTTAAACCACTGCCAGCTTTTTCATATCTCACAATTGCAGAAGAGATTGCCTTGTTTCCAATTTCCTTTGATGACAAAACATCGCCAAGATACTTGTATTCTTCTGCATTAGTAACTTCGATGATCTTTGCATCTTCGCTTGCCTTCATCTCACGAAGCATTTCACTTTTTTGACTTTCCTTTAAGTCGGCACCAAGTGTTACAATCTCGTCGCCTTCTTTTGCAAAAACAAAGCCTGGTAATAGGGCAAGAGAAAGTGATGCCACTAAAATTTTATTTTTTATCTTCATAACATCCTCCATTTTTTATTATGATACCATTTATATATGAATAATACTTAAAAAGTATGTGAAATTTATTCATCACCTATTAAAAAATTATTAAAATCTTGTGGGCTTATAAATTTTAAAAACTCATGTCACATAATTTTTTAAAACTTTGCAAATAAATAAGAGCCAGTCGCCCAGCTCTTCTTTTTATTCTTCATGAAATCTCAACATGTCTTCGAATATAAACCACATGTCTTTTACTTCATCCTTCTTTGATGAGGAGAAGGGAATTATATTCTCCTTATGTTTAACGCCAAGCTTCTTGGCAATTATTGAAATGTGTTTATCTATTTGAGATTTTTTTATTTTGTCTTTCTTTGTTGCGATGACTATTCCCGAAAAGCCCGACTCAATGATGTAGTCATACATTTGCTTGTCAAGGGCTGTTGGCTCGTGTCTTATATCAACTAGTAAGATTGTTTCAACTAAGTTATCCCTATGTTCAAGATATCTGTTTATGATGCCTGCCCATTTTTCCTTTTCAGTCTTGGCAACTTTTGCGTAACCGTAGCCTGGTAAGTCAACAAGCCTTAGGTCATCATTGACCTTATAAAAGTTAATAGTCCTAGTCTTTCCTGGTGTTGATGAAGTTCTCGCAAGATTTTTTCTATTTAACATTGCATTTATAAAAGATGACTTGCCAACATTGGACCTGCCGGCAAAGGCAAACTCCTTGATGCTTGTGTCGGGGTATTGCTTTTCTTCTACTGCAACTTTTTCTAATTCTGCCTTATTTATCTTCATTAAAATCACCTATGGCAATCTCTGCCACTTCTTCAAACTTAGAGACTGGTCTCACGTCTAATCTTTTTATTGCTTCTTCTTCAATTTCCTTTAAGTCTCTCTTGTTATCTTCTGGAATTATTACAGTCTTAACCCCATATCTTTCTGCTGCCAAAAGTTTTTCCTTTAGGCCGCCAATTGGAAGGACCTTGCCACGAAGAGTTATCTCTCCCGTCATGGCCACGTCGTTTTTAACTGGCCTCTTTGTTAGAGCTGATAGGACAGATGTTGCAATTGTAATCCCTGCTGATGGACCATCCTTTGGCACTGCTCCTTCAGGCACGTGGATGTGGATGTCTGTTGTGCTCCTAAAGTTTGGATCTAGCTTAAACTTGTCTGCATTGGATGCAATGTGGGAGATTGCAGCTATGGCTGACTCCTTCATAACATCTCCAAGTGATCCTGTTAGGGTTAGCTTGCCCTTGCCTGGCATAACTGTAGTTTCTATTACAAGACTTGTTCCACCAACTTCTGTCCAAGCAAGTCCATTTACTGAACCAACTTCAGGAGTTTTTTCCGCTTCAGAAATCCTGTAAATTTTTTCTCCAAGATAGTCCTCGATGTTTCTCGTAGAAACAGAAACCTTGTCTAAGTCTTCTTCCACAATCTTTAGGGCAGCCTTTCTCACAATTTTTGAAATTTGTTTTTCAAGTCCCCTTACTCCAGACTCACGAGTGTAGTAATCTATTATGTCCTTGATGGCCCTATCGGAAATACTTATATTTTCTTTCTTAAGTCCATTTTCTTCAATTTGCTTTGAAATTAAATATTTTTTTGCAATATTGAATTTTTCGTTAGGAGTGTAGCCTTCAAGTTGGATCACTTCCATCCTGTCGAGAAGTGGTCTTGGTATAGTTGATCTTGTGTTGGCTGTTGCAATGAAAAATACCTTTGAAAGGTCAAAGGGAAGTTCCAAGTACCTATCTGTAAAGGAATTATTTTGTTCTGGGTCAAGAACTTCTAGTAGGGCTGAGGCAGGGTCGCCCTTAAAGTCATTACCCACCTTGTCTATCTCGTCAAATAAAAATACTGGATCATTTTTACCAGCCTTCTTCAAGAGAGAAATAATTCTTCCAGGAAGGGCTCCAATATATGTCCTCCTGTGACCCCTTATTTCTGCTTCGTCAGTTACACCACCAAGGCTCATGCGGACAAATTCCTTGTTAAGAGAATTTGCAATTGACTGAGCAATGGAAGTCTTGCCAACTCCAGGAGGTCCCACTAGGCAGAGGATTGGTCCCCTTCCCTTGTCGCCAGATAAAATCCTAACGGCAATAAATTCTAGGATTCTCTCCTTAACTTTTTTAAGTCCATAGTGTTCGTCATTTAAAATTTTCCTCGCATCAGAAATATCTCTCTTTTCATCTCCAGACTCAAGCCAAGGTAGGTCAAGAATCCAGTCAAGATAATTTATTAAAAGAGAATAATCTGGCGACTGTGAATTTAAGTTGCCAAGCTTCTTAACTTCTTTTAGGGCCTTTTCCCTTACTTCATCAGGAAGGGCCTTCTCTTCAATTTTTTTCTTGTAGGACTCTGTTATCTCAGCTTCGTCTTCTCCGTCGCCAAGCTCCTTGTGGATTACCCTCAACTGTTCCTTGAGGTAGTATTCCCTTTGAACATCATCCATTTTCTTTTTAACCTGGTCGTTGATATTCTTTTCTATAGAAAGAATTTCAATTTCCTTTTTCATAATCTCGTGGAAGACCACAAGTCTCTGATAGATGTCTGTAGTTTCCAAAAGTCTTTGATAGTCTTGTAATTTAAAATTCAAATATCCCACAACTGTGTCGATAAATCTTGATGGGTCATCTGTGTCAGCAATATTTGAAATAATTCCTGGGAAGAATTTGTCATCAAGAGATGAGTAGGCTTCCAAGTCACTAAGGGCAAGCCTAAGGGCTGCTTCAATCTCTTCCTCTTCTGTGAAGTCACTTTCCTTGTCCTCAAGGATTTCAATTTCTGCTTCAATCATCTCTTCTGTGATGTCGAGCTCAGAAATTTGTGCCCTTTCTTCTCCTTCGACAAGGACTCTGACAATTCCACCAGGCAGTTTTAAAATTTGTTTTATAGTAGCCACAGTCCCAATTTCAAAGAGGTCTTCCCTCTTTGGATCTTCGATTTCAAGTTCTCTTTGAGCCACCAAAAATATTTTTGAATCCTTCATCTCTGCAGCATCAATTGCGTTAAGAGAAATTTTTCTCCCGCAATCAAAGTGCATCACCATATGGGGAAAGATAACTAGGTCTCGAAGTGGGATAAGTGGTAATTTAATTTTATCCATTTTTCACCTTCTAAAAAAGCCGTGGCAACCACGGCTAATTATTTATTTATTTTTTTATTAATTCAGCAGGTGCAGTTCCTTCTACTGATTCTTTTGTTATTTTAACTGCTTTGATGTCATCTCTTGAAGGAATTTCGTACATGACATTCATGATTGTGTTTTCAATAACGCCTCTTAGTCCTCTTGCGCCAGCCTTTTTTTCTATTGCCTTTCTAGCAATATAATTTAAGGCTTCGTCATCAAAGATTAAGTCAACGTCGTCAAACTTTAGAAGTTCCTTGTATTGTTTTACAAGGGCATTCTTTGGCTTAGTTAAAATTTCAACTAGAGCCTCTTCATCTAACTCTTCAAGAGTAATAGTAACAGGGAGTCTACCAATAAGTTCTGGTATCAAACCAAACTTCAATAAGTCTTCTGTTTCAACTTTTTGTAAAATATTTTCTTGTTTGGCTTTTTTATCTACAATTTCAGATCCAAAGCCCATAGAAGACTTGGCAGTTCTGTTTTCTATAATTTTGTCAATTCCGTCAAAGGCACCACCAACAATGAATAGGATGTTAGAGGTATCAACTTGAATAAATTCTTGTGAAGGATGTTTCCTTCCACCTTGTGGAGGAACATTGGCAATAGTTCCCTCGATAATCTTTAGGAGGGCTTGTTGAACACCTTCTCCACTTACGTCTCTTGTGATAGATACATTTTCAGATTTTCTAGCAATCTTATCTATCTCGTCAATATATATAATCCCCTTTTCTGCCCTCTCAATGTCGTAATCAGCATTTTGAATAAGTTTCAAAATAATATTTTCAACATCTTCGCCAACATAGCCAGCCTCAGTTAAGGTTGTGGCATCGGCAATGGCAAAGGGAACATTTAAAAGTCTAGCAAGAGTTTGTGCAAGTAGGGTCTTACCAGAACCTGTTGGTCCAATCATAAGTATGTTGGACTTTTGAAGTTCAATGTCACTGCTAACCTTCCTAGTTGATGAAATTCTCTTGTAGTGGTTATAGACTGCAACAGCAAGAGCACGCTTTGCATCTTCTTGCTTTACAACATATTGGTCCAAGATTTCCTTGATCTCAGCAGGCTTCTTTAGGTCAAAGTCCTTGCTAATTTCATGGGGAACTTCATTTTCTAGGATTGTGTGGCATCTCTCGATGCACTCGTCACAGATATTGACATTAGGTCCGGCAATCAATCTATTCACTTGGTTTTGCGTTTTGCCACAGAATGAACATCTTAAAATTTCATCTGTATTAGACATATTTCACCTCAAACCCTTTTTTCAATAACTTTATCGATTAAACCATAATCTTTTGCTTCTTGAGAATTTAACCAGTAGTCCCTGTCAGTATCCTTTTCGATTTTTTCTAGGTCCTGACCAGTTCTTTCTGCAAGAATTTCATTTAATTTATGTCTAATTTTTAAAATCTTTTCTGCATTAATTTGGATGTCACTTGCTTGACCTTGTGCTCCACCAGATGGTTGGTGAATCATAATGTCAGAATTAGGAAGAGCAAATCTCTTACCCTTAGCACCAGATGCAAGTAAAAATGCACCCATTGATGCTGCCATCCCAATACAGATTGTTGATACATCTGGCTTTATATAATTCATAGTGTCGTAAATTGCAAAGCCTGCAGATACAGAACCACCAGGTGAATTAATATAAAGTTGAATATCCTTGTTTGGGTCCTCAGCTTCTAAGAACAAAAGTTGGGCAACAATTAAATCTGCCATAGTATCATTTACTTCGCCACTTGCAAAAATAATCCTATCTTTTAAAAGTCTTGAGTAAATGTCATAAGATCTTTCGCCCCGATTAGTTTGTTCTACTACCATTGGCACTAGTGCCATTTAATCACATCCTTGATTATTTATCTTCTTTTACTTCTTCTATATCTTCTTCTGTTATTTCCTTTGGTTCAACAAATTTTGCCTTTTCAACAAGAGTTTCAATAGCTTTTCTCTTTTCAAGGTCATCTCTTACAACGTCCTTGTTGTCGTTAAGCATATATTCTCTCATTTTTTCCATGTGGTCTTTGTCGTCCTTGAAGTATTCTTCAACAACCTTGTTTACTTCTTCTTCGATTTCTTCATCAGTGATTTCAATCTTCATTGCCTTAACAAGAGCTTCTAGAGCAAGGTCATTTTTAACAGTCTTTTCTGCTTCAGGTCTCATAGTCTTCTTGAAGTCGTCAAGACTTTGACCAATCATCTTAATGTAGTCTTCAAAGCTAATGCCTTGAGCTCTTAGACTTTGGTCATAGTTTCTAATCATGTCGTCGATTTGAGAGTTAATCATTCCTTCAGGAATGTCAGCTTCAATCATTTCGCCAATTTTATCAATAGCTCTTCTTTGTTTTTCCATTTCAGAAGTTGTCTTGAATTCTTCTTCTTTTTTCTTTCTTAGGTCAGCCTTGAATTCATCAAGAGTGTCGAATTCAGAGATGTCTTTTACGAATTCATCATCAAGTTCTGGAAGTTCTTCATAAGAAATAGAATTTAATTTGATTTCGAATTTAGCGTCTTTGCCAGCAAGATCTTTTTGGTGGTAGTCTTCTGGGAACTTAACAGTGATGTCAAATTCTTCGCCAATCTTGTGTCCAATTAATTGTTCTTCAAAACCTGGGATAAATGTGTTTGAACCAATCTTTAGGTCTTGGCTTTCAGCTTCTCCACCTTCGAAGTATTTTCCGTCAACAGAACCCTTGAAGTCGATGTTTACAGTGTCTCCATCTTCTACAGCTCTGTCATCAACATTGATGATTCTTGCGTTCATTGCTCTTTGGTTTTCAACTTCAGAGTCAATAAGTTCGTCTGTTACTTCAATAGTTGGGTCTTCGATTTCAATTCCTTCGTAGTCTTTTAATTCAACTTCTGGTCTAACATCAACAGAAACTTTGATAACAAGGTCTTCAGCCTTTTCAATGCTTTCTTCGTCAATGTCAATGTTTGGTTGGTCAACTACCTTAAGATCTAATTCTTTAACAGCTTTTTCATATTCTTGTGGAAGAAGTTCGTTGATAGCATCTTCAAAGAATACGTCCTTGCCATACATATTTTCGATCATCTTCATAGGAACATGACCCTTTCTGAATCCAGGAATTTGGAAGTGTTTTTTGTTTTTCTTGTACACTTCGTTTTCAGCTTTCTTTATATCTTCTCTTTTTAAAACAATGTCAAAAAAGACAGTGTTATTTTCTTTCTTATTAATTTCCATTTCAATTGCCTCCTCGCTTCTCGCGTTTTTCACATCTCTATATTATAACATAAGTTATTTTAAAAACCTATTAAATACCTCTGTCCTTTAGTATCTTTGAGAGAATTTCCATCTCTTCATCATTAAGAGTTACACCCTTGGACATCTTTTGGTGGTCTGGGTCCCATTCTCTTAAGTCATACTTAGCTGGTCTATCGTTAAAAGAAACCTTGTTAAGTTCCTTAGTCCAGCCCTTAGCGCTTTCAGATAGAGTTCCCAAGTGTTCAGTAATTTCAAATTTAAAATCGCTCATCTTATCTAACCTTTTCTACTTCACTTAAAATGTTTTTGATTGCCTCATCAGCAGAAATTTCAGAATTTTCCATTTCTCTTCTTGTAGAATACTCAACAATAGATTCTCCTGACTTCTTGCCGCAAGTAATCCTTAGTGGAATACCAATAAGGTCCCTATCCTTAAACTTAACTCCAGGTCTTTCTTTCCTATCATCAAGTAGGACTTCGACACCCTTAGCTTCAAGTTCCTTGTAAATTTTTTCTCCAAGAGCAACTTGTTCTTCGTCTTTAGTGTTTACTATAGTAACAATTGCTTCATAAGGTGCCACAGATATTGGCCAGATAATTCCATTGTCATCGTGGTTTTGCTCAATAACAGCTGTAACAGATCTTGTTACACCAACACCATAAGAACCCATGTAGAAATAATTTGCCTTGCCATTTTCATCAAGGTAAGTTGCATTTAGAGCTTCTGAATACTTAGTACCCAATTTAAAGATGTTACCTACTTCAATACCTCTTGCAAACTTATAAACTTCATCGGTTCCAGGAACCTTGTCCCCTTCAGCTACAAGAAGAAGGTCATCTACAACTTCTCCTTCAAAGTCACGACCGTAGTTTGCATTGATGTAGTGGTATTCACTTTCGTTGGCACCAACAACAAGGTTGTCCATCTCAGTGATTCTCTTGTCAAAAATCATCCTAACATCAAGGCCAAGAGGACCAGTGTAGCCTGGCTTAGACTTAATAGCTTCGATTTCACTATCTTCCATCATCCTAATGTCGTGTTCAGCAGTACCAGTGTAAGCAACAAGCTTAGCAAGATTAAGTTCCCTATCTCCAGGAATAAATACAAGAGCAGGTTCATCGCCTAACATTAAATCAATTGCCTTGGCACACTTCTTTGGGTCCACCTTTAAGAAGTTGGCAACCTCTTCAATAGTGCTGGCATTTGGAGTGTGAACTTTTTCTAGTTCCTTCTTGTCTTCAGCTTGAGGAAGAATATACTCAACAGGAGCCTTCTCTTCAGTAGCACCAAACTTGCCAGACTCAGAATAAACAATTACACCTTCGCCAGTCTCAGAAAGAGCAATGAACTCGTGAGAACCAGTACCACCCATGGCACCATTGTCGCCCTCAACAATCTTATAATCAAGCTCAAGTCTGTCAAAAATCTTTTCATAGGCTTCGTACATATTCATGTAAGCAGTGTGAAGAGTTTCTGGTGAAGTGTCAAAAGTGTAGGCATCCTTCATAGAGAATTCTCTAGCCCTATTAATACCAAATCTCGGTCTCTTTTCGTCCCTGTACTTAGTTTGGATTTGGTAAAGATTAAGAGGAAGGTCCTTGTAAGACTTAACCTCATCCCTAATAAGAGTCGTGAAATATTCCTCAGCAGTAGGTCCAAGGCAGAACTCCCTATCATTCCTGTCTCTTAACTTAAACATCTCTGGTCCAAACTTTTCCCATCTACCAGACTCTTTCCAGATCTCAGCAGGTTGGATGGCAGACATTAAAATCTCCATAGCACCAGCCTTATCCATCTCATCACGAACAATATTTTCAATTTTTCTAATAGATCTATAGCCAAGTGGCAAGTATGTATAGACACCACTAGCAGATTTTCTAATCATACCTGCCCTTAGAAGAAACTTATGAGATGCGATCTCAGCATCTTGTGGATCCTCCCTAAGAGTTGGCATATACAGTTTTGATAATCTCATATTACCTCCATAATAAAAGTATTATAATAAATAAAATAATATTCTACAAGTTTTTAGGTAAAATCTCATAGCACGCTATTTTTATTATACTATAAAGACCCCAAGACTTCACAAAATTGTTAGATTTAATTAGAAGACTTTGCAAGTTTTCTTCTATTAATAAATAAAAAATTTTTGACTTGTATTGTTTAACTACCTTTCAAAAATTTATTACTCTGTATTGTTTAACGACTTTATAAAAATTTATAACTTCATAAGCTTCAGCAACTTCACTAAAATTTATAACTTCATAGATATTTATTGCTTCACAAGCTTTAATTACTTCACAAAATCTTATCACTTCATAAACTTTAACAAGTTCACAAAATAATATTGCTCCATGACTTATTACAAATTCACAACAGTCTATCACTTAGTATCTTTAAACAATATCGTAAGAATTTTTTACTTCACAAATTTAAAAAATTCTTAAATTTCAAATTTCATTTTTTAGCATCACTTTATAACTCATAGAATACCTCTTTGAAAATAAAAAAGATGCTCAGCTTAAAAAACTTTCTAACTGAGCATCTACTTGCGACAAAAAATTACCAGCAATATCTTATTAAATTATTCCTTCTCATCAACAACTTCAAAAAGCTCAGGAGGATACAAATAATCCTCCCCCTCTTCATCAACAATCCTGTACCAAGTCTCTTCAATACTAATAACATTATAGACCTTCCCATTAATCATATAAACAGGATCAGACTCTCCAATAAATTTTACTTTCATAAAAATCGCCTTTTGTTTTTTATAGTTCTTCGTAAATAACATTTAATTCATGCACCTGTTAATGGCGCTACGAGGTTTTTTTATTACTCGCTGGGCGAGTAATAATTTTCAATCCATCGACCCAGAATGAGATTAATTTAACATATTAATAGCTTCATCAATCGTCTCTCTTACCTTACTATCAAAATCATCCCTAAGACTATAATCAACATCAATGTCAATAAATTCATCATTTAGATAGTCTAAGACTTCAATATTATTTTTATCTTGAGCAAATACATCATAATCATCTGCAAATTCAACAGCAAAATACTCATTAATTTCATAAGGCTTACAATTTGCTTTTAAAAATAACAATTTTTCTTTTAGGCTTTTTTCCAATATTTGCTCACCCTTCCTTACATTAATAATTTCAATCCACGCACCCGCGAGGGGTTCAACGTAACAAAAAAGAGCTACTCGATGTGGTGCCCCCCCCATAAAGTTGAACCAAATACCAGAGAGAATTTATATTTTCTCTGGTATTTTTTTGCTAATTCTTTGTAGCCTATATTTCCTTCTAAATATTCTTTTACTATTTTAATCTTAAATTCTATTTTGTATTTTGCCATTAAAAAACTGACCTCCTTAGTTGGTTTTTAAGTCCAACTTTTGGGGTCAGTTTAAGAATTAATAGTGCTTTTTATCAATCTGGCTATTGCAATACTAGGATTGATAAAAGAATTAAAATAGTAACTCTAAGAGCGGGAACTATTCCTCTCACCCTTAAAGGGTATTATATTATAAAATGCTCATAGTGTCAAAATATTTCAATCCACGCACCCGTGAAGGGTGCGACGTGGGGATCCAGACGGAACTGGTAAAGACCTTAAATTTCAATCCACGCACTCACGGGGAGTGCGACGTGTAAAACAGATATTTTTATTTGAATTGAGATAAAATTTCAATCCACGCACTCACGGGGAGTGCGACTTTTAATTAATTATAGCATTAAAAGAATTTGGGAATTTCAATCCACGCACCCACGAGGGGTGCGACGCCTTGTTTTAACTGTTTCTAAATAAAAATTATTATTTCAATCCACGCACCCGCGAGGGGTGCGACATTTGCCTTTGCCGTCTCCACAATGCCAAGTAAAATTTCAATCCACGCACCCGCGAGGGGTGCGACGAGAAAAATAAAATCAAAAATGGAAGTCATGGACATTTCAATCCACGCACCCGCGAGGGGTGCGACCATGAGACAGACAGTGAAAAGATTGCAACTTGGATATTTCAATCCACGCACTCACGGGGAGTGCGACATGGCAAGAAAACATTAAAAACCTAGCAATAGAATTTCAATCCACGCACTCACGGGGAGTGCGACTGATTCTATATTTGAGATATTTAAGTATTTAGTAATTTCAATCCACGCACTCACGGGGAGTGCGACCATACCTCTAATAGAAGTGGTAGTTTCAGCAACAGATTTCAATCCACGCACTCACGGGGAGTGCGACATTGAACCAAAAAAAACATGACGAGAGGGAATCTATTTCAATCCACGCACTCACGGGGAGTGCGACATTAAGCCGTCAGCATTATCATATTCTTCTTTATATTTCAATCCACGCACTCACGGGGAGTGCGACTAGTCCAATGCGTAAATATCCTCTTATCAACTGTATTTCAATCCACGCACTCACGGGGAGTGCGACTTGGCTTAACTTTTTTTCTAAAAGCTTTTGTTTATTTCAATCCACGCACTCACGGGGAGTGCGACGCTAAAGACTACTTGGAAAGACTGATGGAAGTATATATTTCAATCCACGCACTCACGGGGAGTGCGACGATTAAGATAGGGATATTCTCAATAGCCTTGCTTGATTTCAATCCACGCACTCACGGGGAGTGCGACGGCAACTATCTCTTCTAGTGCCTCAATGATTATGATTTCAATCCACGCACTCACGGGGAGTGCGACGCTTTTTAAATTCCGTGTCACACCAACATCGCCAAATTTCAATCCACGCACTCACGGGGAGTGCGACAGGATAAATTTGCAGACAAGAAAACTCGTAACTCAGATTTCAATCCACGCACTCACGGGGAGTGCGACAAGATTTATGCTATAAACAAGGTTTAACTGTGGCTATTTCAATCCACGCACTCACGGGGAGTGCGACAATTTCAATGTTAAATATTAAGGGGAGTAATTATATTTCAATCCACGCACCCGCGAAGGGTGCGACTCTGAAGCTGCTGGGTCTATGTCTGAAATTGTGAATTTCAATCCACGCACCCGCGAAGGGTGCGACATAGTTCTAAAAGATTCGTATCTGATTCTGAAAAAATTTCAATCCACGCACCCGCGAAGGGTGCGACGTACCCAAATTCAAATCCTTGTATTAAGATGTAATTATTTCAATCCACGCACCCGCGAAGGGTGCGACTTTACAACTACCTTGAGAGCAGGGGAAAAACCTTTATTTCAATCCACGCACCCGCGAAGGGTGCGACTTTTTGACATCAGGGACTACAAAGTGAATTACTTATTTCAATCCACGCACCCGCGAAGGGTGCGACAAATAAACAATATAGCAAGGGCAAGGATAACAGGCATTTCAATCCACGCACCCGCGAAGGGTGCGACCTCTAAAAGATATTTGTTCTGTTAGTTGATAAGGATTTCAATCCACGCACCCGCGAAGGGTGCGACACCATGAGATCCACTGCAAACTGCCTATAAATCTCTGATTTCAATCCACGCACCCGCGAAGGGTGCGACTCAATAGTCTGTGTGTGTAAAGCACTATTCGTTAATATTTCAATCCACGCACCCGCGAAGGGTGCGACCCGACAATCTTCTGTCCTCTACAGTATCCAAAAAATTTCAATCCACGCACCCGCGAAGGGTGCGACGTCAACTATGGATGGCCAGATACAGCTAAAAATTATTTCAATCCACGCACCCGCGAAGGGTGCGACGTAACACCATGGGAAGTGCAGGAAGCGACAGTATAATTTCAATCCACGCACCCGCGAAGGGTGCGACATTTTTGCGTTAGTATCTCCAAATGCCTCAGCTAAATTTCAATCCACGCACCCGCGAAGGGTGCGACATTTCTAGCAATATTATAACATATTGGGAAGGATTTCAATCCACGCACCCGCGAAGGGTGCGACATCATCAAGACCAGTTGCAGCTCCTAATGACATTATTTCAATCCACGCACCCGCGAAGGGTGCGACGGTAAAGGAAAAATTTGGTTTTGATGTATCGACTAATTTCAATCCACGCACCCGCGAAGGGTGCGACCAGTAAGTTCAGTAGTCTCTCTACTTCTTGTGGAATTTCAATCCACGCACCCGCGAAGGGTGCGACTCGCTCTCAATCAATTGGATCGATATTTGATAAGGATTTCAATCCACGCACCCGCGAAGGGTGCGACGGGCTGACACAGCAGGGAGTGTGGGATAATGCTTGATTTCAATCCACGCACCCGCGAGGGGTGCGACCTACATTGATGGATAATCCTGGCAAGTGTCTATTGGTATTTCAATCCACGCACCCGCGAGGGGTGCGACAATTCTGCCTTTTGCCTCTTTGCTCTTTCGTGCAAATTTCAATCCACGCACCCGCGAGGGGTGCGACCTGTAAAAAACTTAGAGGATATGAAACAAGAACTAATTTCAATCCACGCACCCGCGAGGGGTGCGACCTTGTTTTTCCACAAATAATGCTAAAGCTTTTTTATTTCAATCCACGCACCCGCGAGGGGTGCGACGCTGCTAAACAGGCTGCAACGTTAGCTCTTATCATGATTTCAATCCACGCACCCGCGAGGGGTGCGACAAGTTTTTTATAATCACGGATTGTTCCTGTGGTGTATTTCAATCCACGCACCCGCGAGGGGTGCGACGATAAATATAAATACATTATGGGTCTTGACGTTGCCAATTTCAATCCACGCACCCGCGAGGGGTGCGACTCATTTCACACCTCCTACCTTAACCCAGGAAAAAATTTCAATCCACGCACCCGCGAGGGGTGCGACCAGAAGCAGTTACCTGTCATAGCCATTTCAAACACATTTCAATCCACGCACCCGCGAGGGGTGCGACTCGAATTTAATTTGATTGAGGATTGAAATGTTGTAATTTCAATCCACGCACCCGCGAGGGGTGCGACAGGTATGTCGGGGCAGATTAATTCCACTCCCGACTTATTTCAATCCACGCACCCGCGAGGGGTGCGACAAACAAGAGGAGTCCCAGTCCTAGCAAGTGTCATTATTTCAATCCACGCACCCGCGAGGGGTGCGACGATCATAGAAAAGGTTAAGGAAGTTGTAAACGACAATTTCAATCCACGCACCCGCGAGGGGTGCGACCTGGATAAATTGTCATGTTTTCTACTAGACCTTTGTATTTCAATCCACGCACCCGCGAGGGGTGCGACTTATGATGTGGCACAACAAAACCTGTACTATCACTTATTTCAATCCACGCACCCGCGAGGGGTGCGACGTCATGGAGGCAGACAAGGAATATACATTAGATATTTCAATCCACGCACCCGCGAGGGGTGCGACACCAAGATCAAGAGTGTATTATTGCGGTTTTTACATTTCAATCCACGCACCCGCGAGGGGTGCGACAATTTTAACTGGCATCCAAGGTTGGGTTAGAAATATTTCAATCCACGCACCCGCGAGGGGTGCGACGAGTTTGCCCAATTCCTGATTTTGTCATCATAATATTTCAATCCACGCACCCGCGAGGGGTGCGACTGGCAAAGACAAGAGATTAATTATTCCGATTTTATATTTCAATCCACGCACCCGCGAGGGGTGCGACTAGTCTGTGACTCATCAAGCATACCAGTATCCCTATTTCAATCCACGCACCCGCGAGGGGTGCGACTCATCATCATTTGAGAGTAGCTATAATTTTTTGTATTTCAATCCACGCACCCGCGAGGGGTGCGACTAGCAAAAAGATTGATTACTGTTGGTATAGGTTAACTATTTCAATCCACGCACCCGCGAGGGGTGCGACATGCTGACGAATTTGCTTTAAATATAAGGACTTTAATTTCAATCCACGCACCCGCGAGGGGTGCGACGTTATTATACCCTCAATCTTACGAGGAGATAACAATTTCAATCCACGCACCCGCGAGGGGTGCGACTGTTGCACTTGTAGTAATAGTAGATAGTGCCATAAATTTCAATCCACGCACCCGCGAGGGGTGCGACGACAATTGCAATAACTAAAAGGCTTGATGATGTAGTATTTCAATCCACGCACCCGCGAGGGGTGCGACGCCTGACCTTTAAAGGCTTTTAAACATGTGGGGCATTTCAATCCACGCACCCGCGAGGGGTGCGACTTGGGTGAATATTTTATTATATTTAGATCTTCAGGAATTTCAATCCACGCACCCGCGAGGGGTGCGACTGCAGTTCTTCCATTGATTTTAGAATTGAATGTTTATTTCAATCCACGCACCCGCGAGGGGTGCGACCCAAAGAATTGACGACGGGGATCCAAACGTAATTATTTCAATCCACGCACCCGCGAGGGGTGCGACTTGTATCAGCAGTGACACCACAACAAAGACAAGCATTTCAATCCACGCACCCGCGAGGGGTGCGACATTGCCCTTTAGCATTTTTAACCTCTATAGAAACATTTCAATCCACGCACCCGCGAGGGGTGCGACTTCTGTCATTCTTTCACCTCAATAACTTAACAATGTATTTCAATCCACGCACCCGCGAGGGGTGCGACTATTTGCTTAGATTTTTCAAATTCTTTCCCATCAAAATTTCAATCCACGCACCCGCGAGGGGTGCGACATGGGAAATATACCGCTTTTATTATAGTTAAGAGAATTTCAATCCACGCACCCGCGAGGGGTGCGACCTTATAGGCGAGTTTGCAAAGAGATTAAAACATTTCAATCCACGCACCCGCGAGGGGTGCGACTTGTGATGTGTTGCTAACTTCTGCATCTTCTACTAATTTCAATCCACGCACCCGCGAGGGGTGCGACACCTCTTGCACTTCTTCAACTAACTTATCCATCTTATTTCAATCCACGCACCCGCGAGGGGTGCGACGACTCTTTAGAGATCCTTAGCCCGTAGTCCTTGTCATTTCAATCCACGCACCCGCGAGGGGTGCGACCACTCATTTAGAATATTCAACGACAATCCAGCAGATTTCAATCCACGCACCCGCGAGGGGTGCGACTCGCCTGCTGATGCCTTATTGATTGCCTGACCTTTATTTCAATCCACGCACCCGCGAGGGGTGCGACCAAATTTTTGATTATCACTTAAAAAGATTACCAAAATTTCAATCCACGCACCCGCGAGGGGTGCGACTTAACAGCAGAGGGGGCACTCTTAGGTGGTAGGGTAATTTCAATCCACGCACCCGCGAGGGGTGCGACTAGGTAGGTTGTTAGATGATTAGTATAGACTTAATTATTTCAATCCACGCACCCGCGAGGGGTGCGACAATATTTACCGTTAGCCCCTGTATAATCTTTAAATATTTCAATCCACGCACCCGCGAGGGGTGCGACGATAGTTCTCCATCAAGGATTAGAGCCTTTCTGTTATTTCAATCCACGCACCCGCGAGGGGTGCGACTTGGAAGAGGTGAGTATATGAGAAAGACAAAGTTATTTCAATCCACGCACCCGCGAGGGGTGCGACAAATCTTGGGGGAATCATACAGCTGCATATCCAGATTTCAATCCACGCACCCGCGAGGGGTGCGACAGGAAGCTTTGAAGTTAGATAGCCACAGGGTTAAATTTCAATCCACGCACCCGCGAGGGGTGCGACGAAAATCTGTCTAGCTTGTGGACTATCACATAGTCATTTCAATCCACGCACCCGCGAGGGGTGCGACTTGCAAGTCCTTTTTTATACGCATTTTTGAATAAATTTCAATCCACGCACCCGCGAGGGGTGCGACGTCCGTTATCAACGTCGTTGGTTTTCTTTAGAAATTTCAATCCACGCACCCGCGAGGGGTGCGACTTGGAAGGATAGAAAAATCTATGTCGACTAGAAGAATTTCAATCCACGCACCCGCGAGGGGTGCGACTTTAGCAAGAAAATCACGCATTGTTGGTACAATCTAATTTCAATCCACGCACCCGCGAGGGGTGCGACTTTATAGGTTTAAAGTTTTCTGTTAAACCTTTTGAATTTCAATCCACGCACCCGCGAGGGGTGCGACCCCGCGATGTTATAAGACAGACCCAATTATGGATTATTTCAATCCACGCACCCGCGAGGGGTGCGACGTGCAGCTGCCGCAGTGCCACTTAAATTTGCAATCGATATTTCAATCCACGCACCCGCGAGGGGTGCGACTGTATTTTTTAGCCATTATCTCCTGCTAAATAATACAGCTAATCATTTTTTTAAGAGTTTTGTCTCTTTTTTTCCTCATTTTTTATGAGTTAGGTCTAGGCTTTTTATGTCCAGGTCCATGTCTCATGAGTCTTATAATATTAACAGGTCTTTTTCTGGGTTATAAGTATCGTCTCTTCCCAGACTTTCAACTCGCCTCTCCCAATTTTTCCCTAAATTATAAATTCTTATGGAATCTTTTTTGTGATCAATTATTTTTTCTAATTTGCTCTTTATTTCTACCAGGTCTGCTGGATAAATATTTAATTCAAACACTGAGTTTTGTACTCTTTGTCCATAATCAAGACAGACTTTTGCTACCTGCCTTAATCTTTTTTTGCCTGCCGGCGTTACTGTTTCTACATCGTAAGTAATTAACACTTGCATTTCAGCCTCCTATCATAAAGGGTGGATAAGCCTCTATGTCTCCTCTTAGGTAAGAATTCAATAAGAGGGCTTGCACATGAGGAAGCAGTCCAATTTTAATGTTCTCTTCTAAAAATGGATGGTAGATTTCTTCTTGTTCTCTCTTGTTCCAGTTTTCTAAAACTACCTGTCTTCCCTTTTCATTTAGGAGTGTGGCTCCATTTTCTTTGACTTCAAAATGGTTCTTGTTTATTCTATTTAAGTTTATCATTGAAAGTGTAAACTTATCAACTAGAAAGGCTCTCACCTCCTCGATTATGTCTAATGCCATACTAACTCTACCTGGCCTATCTGTGTGAAAAAATCCTGCATAAGAGTCTATCCCTACTCCTTCAAGGGCTGCAGCTATATTATTGGTAAGTAGTGAATAGAGGAAGGATATAAGGGCATTAAACCTATCCATGGGTGGTCTTTTACTCCTATCGATAAAGAAAAAGTCTTCTCTTTGTTTTATTATTAATTCATCTAATACAGAGAAGTAGCCTTTTGCTATTATTCCTTCAATACCTCTTACACTATCTTTGTTTTCACAATTTTTTATTTCTAACATTAAAAGTTTTATTGCTTCTATTACTTCTTCTAACCTTTTAACATCTACCTTATCCTTATTGTCTAACTTCCCTCTTATTAAAACCTTCCTGGAGTTGTAGGCCTTAGCATAAATTATGTTTTTTACAAAATCTAAAGACTCTTCTGAGTCTTGCATTTTGTATTGTTTCTTTCTCGTATAAATATTTCCATAAGATGCTCCTATTACTCTTCCACAATATTTTCCGTAGGGTGTAAAAAATGTTATTGCTACATTTTCTTCCATGCACATCTTCATAAGGTCTGGGCTGACGCCCATGTAATTGAAGCAAACTATTTGCTTTAATATGTGGATAGGGTATCTTGCGATTCTATTTGAATCCTCTGTTATGGAAATATTTCTCCCTTCTTTTCTCAAATAATAATTAGGATTTGTTACATATAAGGTGTTCAGTAATTTTTTCATAATTCTGCCCCATAGATATAGTTCCCAACATTTTTTATCTTTTTTGTTAACCTAGGCTTGCACTCTTCATACAAGGAACACATCCTACAATTTTTATAATTTTCTGCTTTTGGTATAATTTTATTCTTGTAATAATAGTGCATTTCTTGGGTTGCTTTTGTTGTCAGTTCTCTAAGCTCATCTGTAAACTCAACTTTTTCTCTTGTGTCTGTTTCATTGTAATAAAGATAACCGTAGTCTAATTTGATGTTAAAGTTTTCTTCTATACAAATTGCCTGTGCCATTAGCTGAGCATTGTCGTAGTTGTATTTTTTCTTCTTTCCTCTTTTATATTCTACGATTACAGGTAGCCACTTACCCTTTCTGTTTTTTAATTCTACTCCTTCATCTGACTTGTGAAATTCAATTACATCTAACCTGCCAGAGAGTCCCAAAGATTTAGAACTCACTGACATGGCTCTTGATATTATTATGTCTTTTCTCTTTTCCTTTATGAAGGGTTGGTCTACTTTCGTATGGATGACTTGACCTTCTGCTGTAAAGGAGTTTTCCGTCCAAATATTTTCAATATGGATAAGGGCCCACTGCCTCTTGCAAAATAAAAAATGTTGTATTCCATTTAACATTAAATAGTCATCTTCAACATACATTTTATATTCCTTGAATGTGTTCTACTCTCAAACCCTTTTCTTCATATTCTTTTAATTTTTCTTGGTCTAGTCTAATATTGTAATCTTCATATTTTACTTTTAAGTCCTCTGCGTTAGGTAGGTCGTATTCTAGTAGGTCCTTAATCTTTCCACTTGACACATCGCCAACCTTTGATGAGTGATTAAACCAAAAGATGTCTTTAACTTCCATGGATCCATCTGGTCTTGCTGATGATACGTCATTTAAAAATAGAGTTTTTATACACTCTTTTATAGTTTCAACGTCTTCTTGGTCAAAGCCAGTTTTTTCTGCAAAGTAAGAATTTATACTGCCATTAACTACATAAACTCCATGGTCCACAAAGTGTTTTGTTCCCATTGTATCTGCAGATCTTGTTTTTCCAGCTGCCGGTTCCATACCGCTTATAGATTTTGTTATTTGCATTGTTGTTATTTCTATTGGCTCAATAGATTTTGCAATGGATATAGAAACTGGTCCCCTTATTCCTAGAGCTCTTTTTTGGTAAGTAAAGACTTGACCAAAGGACCTTATATCTAGCCACTTTTCATTTGCTATTTTTTCAACTTCTTCGTCAGATTCTTTGTTAAATACATCTTCAAATCTCTTTTGAAGAGATCTAAATCCATCGTCGCTCCTGTCAAGGGATTTTACAAAAATGTCATGTCCCATATCTTGCATCCTATTTCTTATTTTTCTCTTTAAGCAAACATCAGAGATCTCTCCAAATCCTCTGTTATCAATTCTTGGCATATTACCTGTCAAAGGATCTCCATTTGGGTTGGCTCCAGAAACTTCAATTGTAAAAATAAAATCCACCTTATTGTTAATCATTTTTTTCCTCACTTTCTTTCATAGCATTCTTATATAAGTATTCTAGTTCCTTTTTTTGAGCTTCATATCCGAATAAAAATCCTGAGCTCAATGGTTTATTTGTTTCAAAGGAGTTAAATTTATAATTATCTCCAATAAGTCCAATTACGTCACTGGTATCCTGTTTTAAAATAAGCCTTATCTTTTTAGTTTTTTCATTAGCTAATAATTTAAAATCATAAGGTTTTGTCATGTCGCTAAGCCTCATACTCATAGTTACTGGTTTATTTAAATAACTTGTCCAAAGTTTTTCAGCATTTGTTATTCTTTCATTATCTTTGTTATACGTAAAAGCTTCAGTCTTTTCATATATTGCCAATAACCTACCAAATAAGTAAGACCTGTCTGTTTCTTTTCTATCCAACATATTACTCTTAATTCCCTCCTTATCTTTTAGGATTGCCAAGGCACACAACTTAACTTGTTGCCATGATTTATCGTAGCTTAATCTATTTCTTATATTTAATTCCATAGCTCTAATTATATTTTGAGGCATGTCTCTACCTTCAACTATGGCCATAATGATGTTCTTATATTGATCAGTGGAGAAACTCTTCTTCGATACTTCTAAGCCTTTTTCTCTTTCAACTCCATAGGCTGTTTGAATTAGAGCAAATGGACTTGGTGTGTATAGGTGTTTCCCTATTTCTTTAGTATATCTAGGCCAATTGTATTTACCTTGCCACTTAACCAAGTTCTCCTTGAGTATTGAGGAATCCATTTCCTTAAAATATTTAAGGGCAACCCTACCATTGCTTACTTTGTCTATTATTGCAATGTAGTACTTAGAGTCTTCGTTAAATCTTATCCTACCACTGGTAAAAGATCTAACAATATCTTCAGATGTTTTATCCCCTATAGTCATGGAAGTTTCTTTACTTATTTCTTTTAAATCATCTTCTGACAGCATAAATAATTGACGATTTTGGGAGCTAGCTTTATTTGACTCTTCGATACTTTCCTCTAGCTTTTTAGTTACATCCATCTCCGTTTTGTTTTGAATGTCATCAGAAAACCAACTCAAGACATAAGTAAATTCTCCAAGCCATCTAGAAGTATTTTCGCCACTTAAGAGGGCCTTAGCCATTTGTATAATTTTCTGGCTTGAGTCCTTTCCAATCTTTATAGTTTCGTCAGGCTTATCAAACCTACCAAGGAAGTTTTCATTGTTTGCAGTTATTTGAGATATAAGTCTTGCAGAACCAATGAGAGGTTTGTGCTTTAGACACAAGAAGTCTTCTTTACCTGATATGTTACAAATTATTTTTTCAGAGTCCTTGTCTCTTGCAAAACTTTCTTCTGTGTATCTTATAAATTTTTCTTGCAAGTTTTTATTTTCTGATAGGCTTAGGTTTTTCTTACCATCATAGTTTTCTACTGCAAAAGTTAAAAATACTTTCGAAAAATCTACAGTCACAGTCTTCGGTTTTTTTTCAGAATTATCTACATATTCAACAACTTTATCTTTTGTAATCTTATAATTTTTATAAAGTTTTGAAAGTATATCTTCAAAAACTTTTTCTTTTATTATATAGTCGTGAATAATTTGTACAAAGTCATCTCTGTCGGAATTAAGCCAGGATTCCTGTTGGATAATATAGGCTTCAGACTTCTTTGTCTTGTCTTGGATTACATAATCAAAGTTATCGAAGAGGGGATGAGGTGCAACTCCGCTAGACCTTGCAACAGAATCTTCTGTTACCGGAAAGATTACAAGGTCACCATCATCCAAAAAATTTGCATCAACTAATTCACTTTTATCATTAATCAAAATTTCAACAATATTCTTACCATTGGACTTCATAGAGTTGTGATAAATTGGAAGTATTAAATTCGACTTATCATTTAGATCTCCAATCAAATTATTTTCGAGTCCAAAGTTATATGAATTGTATAAGGCAGTTAAAAAACTCAATGTATCACCTCCATTAATAGTCTTCTAATTCTTGGTCTACTGTCCTTGTGAGGTCAGGCTCCTTGAATGAATAATTTGAAACTTCATTTATTATTGGACAGTCTTCAGGTCTTGGAAAAGTAATTCTTCCATTTTTCATATTTATTGGTCCATAGGCTGATCTTAACATCTCGCCAGACTTCTTTGGATAAATTAGTCCAACTAACATAAGTCCAAAACCTAAATTAGTATCATCGTAATATCCCTTGTCATTTTCATACTCTTCTTCTGTCAAGTATTCGATGAAGCCTTGGCACTCAGAAACTCCTAAGAATATTGGTCTTCTTCCTCCTCTTTTGAGAGATCTTTCTGTTATGGCTTCGTGCTTCAAAAAGTTTCTGTCATTCTTTAGGTCCTCTCTGTCTTCATTCCACTCAAAGTGAAATTTTACATAATAGCAAGGACTTGAAAGATAGGTATATGCTGATAAATCAGCACTATAGTCTCTTAAAAGAAGTCTCATGCCTTGAGTGTAAGATTCAATTTTATTCATTATCCTCACTTCGTCAATTACATTTGTAATAGTGGGTTTAAAATAATTTGCATCAATTATCCCCTTCAAGGCCTCTCTAGTAGCTACGCTGTACGAGATCTTTTCCCCTCCACTTTTACTTTCTGGCGAAGTGAAGAGGGCTCTGTCACCATATACTTTTGCGAAAAAGTATTTTGACTTATTCATTAATAACACCTCCTTTTTTTATTTTGCGAAAACGATATCATCTTCTTTTGTATTCATTCTATTATTTAGGAATAATTTTGTCAACTGTTTTAATTTAAATTTTTTTGGTATAATAAAAATGTCAGCGAAAGCTGTGGATTGAAATATTCTTTTATTGAGGATAGACCCTATTATTAATAAGGGTCTTTTTTCTTTTTTAATTCATTATTAATCCAAACTCATCGAAACTTACTCCAAATTTTTCATTGTAATAAGTGTTTGGAAGAATATAAATTTTTCCATCTAGAACATTGTCACAAGAATCCAAATCTTTTTTATTGAGAGCTACAGTGTGCCTTGAAAGTTTTTTTACTATTTTCTTTAGCTCTTTCAAATTTTTTAGATAATCATCTCCATATAATTTTAAGGAAAGATCTCTCAATTTATTTAAATCTTCTGCTGTATCTTCATAGTCAACAATGGCGCTTCTGTTATTGTCTTCAATCAATTCAAATTCTTTGTAGGCTCCCTTAAAAGATTGAAATAAATCAAAGTAGATTTTTCTCTTTTCATCATATAAATATCCTGCGACTTCTTTTAGGTCTTTTTTTACCTTGTTTAATTTTTGAAAATCACCAGCGACTTTTTTATTCTCAGCCAATAATTTTAAGACATCAGAGTATTGGTCTCCTTTTAAGTTTGCATATAATTTTTCAAAATATTCTTCAGTCAACTTCTTTATATCTAGGTCATCTGTGGACTTATTGAGAGCGGCTTTGCAGGCAGCCTTTCTTTCATCCACACCCTTTAACATAGAAGTTTTTTCTTCGTTTTTATCTAGATTTATGAGGTAGGTGAAGGCAGACTGACGATGACCTTCTCTATTGCACCTTCCCATGGCTTGAACTACTGAGTCCATACCAGAGAGTGACCTTATGACAAGGTCAAAGTCCACATCCACTCCTGCTTCAATAAGTTGAGTTGAAACTACACAAATTTTATCTCCCTTTAGTAACCTCTTTTTTATTTCTCCAATCTTTTTTAACCTGTCGCTGGCAGTCAAATTAGTCGTTAGATAATATAGGTCCTTATCTTCATAATTATTTTCAAGCAAGTCATATAACTTTCTCACAAGTTTTTTTGTATTCAAAATAATTAAATTAGACTTGTCCAAGTTTTCCAAGACTAGATCCCTTATGTCTTCAATTCCATACATCTTATTTATGTCTCCATAAATTTTTAACTTGACCCTCTCAAAGGCCGAGAAATCATAATTTTTATTTTCTATAATATCCTCATTTTCTCCATCTAAATTTCCATAAAATAATTTGTGGTCAAGAGATACAGATGCATTTGTAGGCTGAGTTGCAGTTGATAAAACAAGAGTTGTTTTCATCACTATTTTCATAAAGTTAAGGGCAAGGTTAGTCATATATAAAAATTCTGTAGGGATAGACTGCCACTCGTCCAAAATAATTACAGAATTGATAAGGGACTTAAACCTTGTCAAATTAGCTGACTTACCCTTGAATATAGAATTATAAAATTGGACCATGGTTGTCAAAATAACAGGCGAAGTCCAATCATCGAGAAGAAACTTCTTCTTCACTACATCTAGTTCATCGTCTCTGTCATCATTTTCAATTTCATCTTTATCGTCAACAACATTGGAATGGTGTTCCAAGATAAAGTCATCATCGTTTAAAATTTTCCTCATCTCAGAGGCATTTTGTTCAAGAACTGAAAGAAAAGATGTAACGTAAAAGAACCTATCCTTGCCTTGATAGTTCATTTGATTTATTCCATAGCGAAGGGACAAGAGAGTCTTGCCTGCCCCTGTTGGAAGGTCTAGTTTATAAATCCCTAGCCCATCTTCCTTAGACCTCTTAAGAATATCATCCGAAATTTCATTCCTCAAAACATTTAACTTCCCTTCAGACTCTCCAAAAGATGCGTATTTTTTATTAATGTTTTCTTCAAATCTTTTTTCTACTTGTCTTAAGTTTTCCAGGTCTTCATCAACAATTATATTTTCATAAGCATTTATTGTGTCCTTAATGTCTGCAGATTTTAAAATAGAAACCAAGAGCCTAATAAGAAGCGACTTGTAAAAGCACAGAGCCTCATACTCTTTATTCTTTGAGTACTCTTTGGCAGAATTCTTTAATTTTTTTATTATTTCAAGATATTCTAAAAATCCCTTACAAAAAATATCTTTTATATAAATTCCTTTTGATTCATAAAATTTTTCAACTTCTTTATAGAAGTCATCAATATCAAGGCTTTCTTGCAAACTTTCGCCAAACCTATAAGGGGACTTTTCAATTTTTTTCAGCCTATCAAGACTAGTCAAAACATAGGCCATGTCTTCATTCTTCCTCACCATGTCGTATTGACCGTGGTGGGACATAATTGTATAAATCAAAATGTTTATATAGTCGCTTAAGTCTAAGATTGTCAATTTATCTTTTTCCAAAACACTTTTCAAGTCCAAAATAGATTGGTCTTTACTAACCAAAATTTCATCAAAAACTGACTTGTAAATTTTCACGACAAATAGACCACCAAGACTTGAGTGGTCTACTTTTTTGTTTGAATTTTTTATGATTTTATCTTGGAAGTCAAGGCTGGCCTTGCCTATGTCGTGAAGAAGTCCTGTTAAAAAGCTGATATTTCCCATATAAACTTTTTCGCCTATCTTCTTTGCCTCAAGTCCAGTTTTTAAAAGATGAGTGTAAAGAGTTTGCTTCTTTTCTATCTTGTCCCTATCAATATGTGCGTACAATTTATCTAACATAAACCACCTCAAAAATTTTTAATTTAAAACAATTTTTAGTAACCCTTGTCGAAGTCTACTATATTTTTAAAGTCGCCGGCATTCTTCAAGGCTTTGAGGTTTTGGTAGGCTGTGGCAAATTGTCTTGCTCCCAAGTCTTCGCAGGCGAAGGATATGTGTGGATAGAGGTAGACATTTTCTAACTCCCAAAGTTCTGAGTCTTTGCTTAGGGGTTCTTCTTCGAAGACGTCTAGGGCTGCCCCTCTTACCTTACCTGATTTTATTGCATCAACTAGGGCTGCCTCATCTATTGTTGATCCTCTTGAAATGTTTACTACTACCATTCCATCTTTTAATCTTTTAAATCTATCTGCATTTAGAATGTGGTGGGTTTTTTCTGTTTCAGGAAGACACATGATTAGGTAGTCCATCTCTGGCAAAATCCTGTCAAGTTCTTCTAGTGAATAGACGTTGTCAAAGGGTTCAACCTTCCTGCCACTTGTGTTGAATCCGTTTAATTCCATTTCGAAGCCCTTGAGTCTTTTTGCTCCTGCTACTGCTATGGTTCCTGTCCCCATAAAGAGGGCTTTCTTTCCATAGAGGTTGTAGGCGAAGGACCTCTTCTTCCAAAGTTTTTCTTTTTGATTTTCTATGTTTCTTCTGTCGTCTTTATTTATTTGTAGGAGTCCGTAGACTATCCACTCTGCTATGGGGTCGTCGTAGGCTCCGTTGTTGTTGGACAGGGTTATTTCTTTTTTCTTGATGTAGTCTAGGTCAAGGAAGTCTATGCCAACTGAGGTTAAAAATATATATTTTAAATTTTTGTGGTCCTTGTAGTTTATCTTTTTCAAGTCTATGGCGCCAATTAAAATATCTTCGCCGTAGTCAGACTTTTCGTTGGGATTTTTTTCATCGTAGCCTATAACTTGATAGCCTAGTTTTTCTATTCTCTCTCCATATTTTCTCGCTAAGCCCTGGCCCATTAAAACTTTCATTTTTACCTCCATTTATATAAAAATTCTCTTTATTATGTTAATTCGTATTCTAATTAAATTATAGGACATGGGAGAATTTTAGTAAATAGGCGGCTTATTGTAAAAGTTTTTTAAATATAATATAATTTATTTGATAAATTGAAAGGAGTCTTTATGAGTTTTTTTAGAACCCTACCCACAAAGCTTAGCTTTAATACAAGTGAAAAAATTCAAATAGCAAATGCGGAGCTAACATCTGGTGACTTCGCCCTAGCAATTGACGTGTTAAATGCCCAAGACTCTTTTGTCACTAACATTGAATTTGCTGTTAAATTCAAGTCCATTGAAAGGTCATACCTCTTTAATGGTCGTGAATTTTATTTTCAGCAGGCTGTTAATATTGCACCCTTCACTCGTTACTTCTTAGATCCCTTTATCTTGGACGAGAGATTTCACGAGGCAAGGGCCATTGATATTTACATTTCAAAATACACTTCTGACGGAAAAAATATTACTTGTGGGGACAAAGAATTTGAAATTAATCTCCCTGTTATTCCCGAAAAGAAGAGGGCCCAAATAAAGGAAACTCTTGGCGATGGAATCAAAACCTACGGCGAAAACCAAATGGATTTTTGGCGTTGTGCCTGCGGCTTTATAAATGAAAATGAGACCAGCGAGTGTGAGTTTTGCGGTAGAAACAAGAGCTTCGTCTTAAATAACCTCACAGAGGCCTTGATAAATTCTAAAATTTTAAATGTTATAGAAAACACAAGGACCACTGATGGGATAAATTTAAAAACTCTTGAGACCCACTTGACCCAAACCAACCTTTCCAAGATTGCTCCAACTACAGAGAGTCTAAAGTTTGACAGGACTAATGAAGAAGCACCAAAAAAACCAAGGTCTATCCCTTGGAAAAAAATATTTTTTACCCTTGTCTTCCTCATCTTCTTGTCTATTGTCTCAATCTTTGCCTTGAATATAGTGAAGAAAGAGAGAAACGCAAGCAAGATTGAAGATGCCAGAGGTCTTGCCCTAAGTGGCAACTACCATCAGGCTCTTGAAATGTATAATTCTGCGACAAAGGACAAGACAAGTCCAGAAATCTTAAATGAAATGGAAAAACTTAAAAAGCTTGTAGCATCAGATGAGTCCTTCCAAAGGGCTTCCAGTTATTTTGAAGAAGGCGACTACATCGACGCTGCCTACAATTATAAAAAGGTAATCCAAGAGGACGAGAAAAATTATAAGTCGGCACAAGACAAGCTTCTTTCCATAGAAAATATAATCTTAAATGAAGTTAAGTCATCCTATGCAACTAATAGGACTGATGCACTTTTACTTTTGAATTCCTATTTAAATGTGGTGCCCGAATCAGCTAAGGCGGCAAGGTTAAAAAGAGAAATTGAAAGCGCCAACAGTTTGCAAGGAGACGAAAACCAAAAAGAAAACTTCGAAAAAGAAGAAAGTGATAAGGATGCAGCAGAAACTGCTAAAAAAGCTTCTGACCTCCTTCACACTTACAGGACTGTTGTAACTGAAAAGGCCAACCTGAGAGTCGAGCCAAGTGTTGACTCAGGCCTTGTTAAAATCCTTGAAAAGGGAACTGAGCTTTATGTCCTTGAAACAAAAATCGAACAAGGTCAAAGAATCTGGTGCCATGTTGAAGTTAAAAATGCAATTTCACAAGACACTATGAAGGGCTGGATCTCAAATAAAACTTTAAACTAAGAATCTCCACCTAGGCGTGGAGATTTTTTTATAAAAACTTTTAAAATAAATGAACCTTTTTGTGTCCTAAATAGTCTTATAAGTAGATGCATCTAAGAGAGGAGGATAAAATGAATCGTGAAATAAAATTTACAAAAGAAGATTTTGAAAAATTAAAAGTTGGCGACAAAGATTCCTTTGACCTCCTTTACCAGGAATACTACTTAGTCTTATATAGGACTGCCCTCTTAATCTTGGGCAAGAAGGAAGACGCAGAAGATGTCCTCCAAGACACTTTTGTTTCTATTTACAAGAATGCAAAATCTCTTTCTGATTTTGAAAAATTAAGGCCCTGGGTCTTTTCAATCTTAAAGAACACTTCCTACACAAGATGCAAGAAGAGGAAGAGGGAATTGCCCGATGAATTTGTACTTGATAAGGCTGAAGAAAGTCCAACCTATCTTGGAGAGAATGACTTTGCAGAAAAATCAGAAATTCAAGATGCCCTCATGACTCTAAAGGAAAAAGAAAGAGAAGTCCTGGTCCTCTATTACTACAACGACTTTTCCATAGAAGAAATTGCCATCATCTGCAAGACCTTTCAAGGTACAGTGAAGTCTAGACTCTACAGGGCCAGAAGGAATTTAAAGAAAGAACTTTTAAAAACACAAGAAGAATATGAAGGAGAGTTATTATGAAAGATTTTGATAAGTATATAAAAAATGAACTCAATAAGTCTGTTGAAGATTCTTCTCCTTCTGATTATCTTAAAAATAAAATTGATTTAGAAATCAATTCGCAAGGAGAAAAAGGAGAATTTAAAATGAAAAAAAGATTTGTATTAGTAGCAGCTGCTGCCCTTGTCCTTTCAGTAGGCGTCTTTGCTGCAGGAAAAATTACAGGAACAATTTCATCTTCAACATCATATTACAACTACACAAATTACACTGACATGGCCAAGGCAGAAAAGAAGGCTGGCTTTGATGCCTATGCCCCAGAAAGTTTAGGGGACTATAAGTTTGACGGAATCACAATGGATAATATAGCAGATATTGATGATGCTGGAGCAAAACTAAATAAGAGAAAGGCAATTGATGTAGACTATAAAAATGCTGATGGCGATATAGTAATGCTCTCAATTGACAAACGTCCCGACAATTCAAAAACTGTTGATGAAGAGTTTTATCATGAAATGAGAGATATTAAGGGCGTGCCAGTTTATTACTCAAGACTGGAAAGTGTAATTTTACCAGATGAAAAAGATGCAACAAAAGAAGAGCTTGAAAGATCAAAAAATGATCCTTTCTTTAACCTAGCCATTGGCTCAGATAAAAGAGAAGAAGACGCTTCAAAGCACCTAATCTTTGACTACAAGGGAGTCCAATATGCATTAATGGCTGGAGATGATATGGACGTAAATGAATTTTATGATATGGCAGAAGAAATTATAAAATAATTTTTTCTAAGAATCTTAACTAAAACATTTTCCTTATAAATTAGATAGTTGTAAATTTAAAAATCTAAACACCAAAAAAGGACCCTCGCGGTCCTTTCTTTTTTTTAATTTGCCCCAGTCATCTTCTTATACATTTCCACATTTGTGTCATTTAAGAATTCGTATGCTGCATTTATTTTTTGGAATTTTTCTTTAGCGCCCTCTTCCTTATTAAGGTCAGGGTGATATTTTTTTGCCATCTTCCTGTAGGCAAGCTTGATTTCATACTTGTCTGCTGTGTAGTTTACTCCCAGAGTGTCGCAGGCAGATTCGTATTGGTCCTTAAAGCCGTAGCCTCCAGATGATGAAGCACCACCATAAGAGCCTCCGTAGTTGTTGCCATAGGATCCACCTTGATTTTCATAGAATCCTCCATAGCCTGCTTGCCTAAAGAATTCTTCAAATTGTGAGAAGTCGTCAAAAGTTGTCCAAGTAAAGCCGCCAAAGTCCTCAAACCTTTGTCTGTATTCTTCCTCTCTTTGCCTTCTCTTTTCTTCTTCTGCCTTAATTCTTTCTCTTTCCTTCTTTTCCCAGTAGGCTCTTCCGTAGCCAGAGATGTTTTCAAATTCATTTTCCTTGCCAAGGAGATAGTGGTCTGCCCTGTCGTAGAAAAATTCTGTCACAACATAGTGGGCATACTTCAAGAAGGACTCTGATACGTTCCCTAGTATTGGCACAAATATTGCCAAAACGATTAGGGTTGAGAGCCACTCATTTCTCGCCAAGCCCCTCCATGCAAAGGGATTTAAAAGCAAAAATATTATTAAGCAGCCTCCCATGGAAATTATGTACAAGAAAAATCTTCTCACTGCCGAGAAGAGATCCACGGCAATATTTACTATTACAATTAAGAAGGTCAAGAGGAGGTCTAAAAATTTCCCCAAACCCTTATAAAAATATCCTAAAATTTTATTCATTATCTATCCCTTTTCTATATTCTTCTAAAAACTTTTCGTCTTCAATGACAAGTCCCCACTCATTTGCCAAAAATTCTAAGTGGTGGGTGAACTCGTGGAGGAGAACTTCTTCAAGTTTTTCCTTCAGCCTATCTCTCGATGAAAATCTGTACATCTCCATAAAGGACCCGTAGTAAATTTTTATCATGTTGCCAAGGATAGACCTTTGATACTCTCCCATTATTAATAGGTCATCATTGCGGGCCTCGGCGTGGTACTTCTTATCTTCTGATAAGATTATACCACCATTTAGATGGTCAAAGGCATAGGCTGGTATGGACTCGCAGATTTCTTCCAAAATTTCTTGGACTTCATCAATCCTCTCAAGATAATAGGAGTCCTGGTCATAATCATTTTCTAAATCTATTTCTTCACTTTGATTTACTTCTTGACCTTCTTCTTTATCTTCTTCAAAAGATTCATGGCAAGTTTCACAAGTTTCGCAAACATCATCAACGAAAGATTCATCTTCCTTTGTCTTAGTAAGCTCAATGTTTTCACTTGAACTCAAAGGCATCTCATCTTCTCTTTTGTCATAAACATCTTGGATTATATCAAGAGGAAGATCAAAATTATTTTCTCCATGGCTATAAAAAATTTTTTTCTCGTCAAAGTCCTGCATCTTTTCACCTACAAAATAAAAAACTGTAGCAGTCTACAGTTTTATCTAATTTATTTAATTATAATACCCAAGCTTAAAATTTTCCACACATCTTATAGCTCATCAAGGACAGCGAGTTTTTTACCTGGCACTGATGACAAAAGTTTTTTTGTGTAGTCCATCTTTGGATTTTCAAAAATTTCTTCTGACTCGTCGTATTCCACGCAGTCGCCGTGATACATTACGAGAACTTCTTCTGCAACATGTCTAACAACTGAGAGGTCGTGGGAGATAAAAATCATACTTAGTCCTAGGTCTCTTTGAAGGTCTTCCAGCAAGTTAATTATTTGTGCTTGGATAGAAACGTCAAGGGCTGAAGTTGGTTCGTCAGCGATAATTATTTTTGGATCAACAGCAAGGGCTCTTGCAATAGAAATTCTCTGCCTTTGTCCTCCTGAAAACTCGTGAGGATATCTCTCCATGTGGTATTCTGATAGGCCACAAATTTCCATTGTCTCCAAAACTTTTTTGTGGATCTTGTCCTTGTCCCTCTCTCCCAAAAGATTTCTTATTCCCGATGCAATTATGTCCTTGCATTTTTTTCTTGGGTTAAGTGATGAATAGGGATCTTGGAAAATCATTTGGACGTCTTTCCTATATTTTTTTAGCTCCCTTTGGTTCTCTTCTAAAATATTTTTTCCATTGTAAATAATCTGACCTGTGGCATCTGGATAGAGTCCCATGATGCACCTTGCAAGAGTTGACTTACCAGACCCACTTTCTCCAACAACACCAAGAGTGTGTGAAGTCCTAAGGTCAAAGGAAATATCATTAACTGCCTTTAGAGTATTTTTTTTGCCAATATTAAATTCCTTGTTTAAGTTCTTAACTTGTAAAATTATTTTATCTTCCATAGTATCACCTGTACAAGAAGCAGCTTACCTTTTGTCCGTCAACATCAACTTCTTCAGGGGCCTTCTCTTCACAAATTTTCATTTTCTCGTCGCACCTGTCGCAAAAGTTGCAGCAGTCAGGAAGCCCTATTGGGTTGGGAACTGATCCCCTTATTGTGTAGAGCTCATCCTTCTTCTTGTGGGCACTTGGTATGGCCTTAATAAGTCCCCTTGTGTAGGGATGAAGAGGCCTTTTGAAAATATCTTCAGCCTTGGCTCTTTCCACAAGCTTACCTGCGTACATTACATTGACATAGTCTGCGATATCAGATACAACTCCCAAGTCGTGACTTATGAAAATAATGGAAGTGTTCATGTCTTCCTTTAATTTCTTCATGAGTTCTAGGACTTCCTTTTGGATTGTAACGTCAAGAGCTGTTGTCGGTTCGTCAGCTATTAAGAGCTTAGGAGAAGACGATAATGCCATGGCAATCATAATCCTCTGCCTCATACCACCCGAAAGCTCGTGGGGGTATGAATTATAAACTTCCTCTGGTCTAGGAATCTCAACTTTTTTTATCATCTCTATGGACTTTTCTTTGGCAGTCTTCTTATCCATCTTAAAGTGAGTCCTAAAAACCTCTGACATTTGGTAGCCAACCTTTAGGGCTGGGTTAAGTGAAGTCATGGGCTCTTGGAAGATCATGGAGATTTCATTCCCCCTAATACGTCTTAGCTCTTCGGGAGAAGACTTAAGTAAGTTCTTGCCTTCAAAATTTATTTCTCCAGAAATTTTTTCAATAGATGACTTGTCAAGAAGACCCATGATGGCAAGAGATGTTACGGACTTGCCTGAACCACTTTCTCCTACAATGGCAGTTGTCTTACCATCACGAGTATTTATGTTTGCTTTGTTTACTGCTTTGACAATACCTTGGGAGCTTTTGAAAAAAACTTCAAGGTCTTTTATTTCTAATAACATACTACCTCCTGAACTTTGGATCAAAGGCATCTCTTAGGGCATCGCCAACTATATTTAAGACTAAAATAGTTAGGGCAATGGCCATACCTGGAAAGAGGGTAATGTGAGGATAGTTCCTTATATAAGCCCTTCCCTCAGAAAGCATTTGACCCCACTCTGCTTCTGGCGGCATAATTCCCATTCCTATAAAGGAAAGTGAAGCTGCTGATAGGATTGCAGTTCCCACTCCAATTGTTGCTTGAACAATTATTGGTGCAAAACAATTGGGAAGAATTTCTGCAAAAATTAATTTAAAGGTTTTGACTCCAGCAAGCCTTGCCGATTCAATATATTCCAAGTTCTTCACAGCCATAACCTGACTCCTGACAATCCTTGCATAAGATGGTATTGATGAAAGGGAAACTGCTAAGATCAGATTCCTCATTCCACCACCAAGAGCTGCTGCAAGAGCAATTGCAAGAACAAGTTGTGGGATAGATAAGATTGTGTCCATGACCCTCATGATTATGGCGTCAAAGACTCCTTCATAGTAACCTGCAAAGGCCCCAATTATAACTCCAATAAAAGTTGAAATAATTACAGAAGAAAATCCAATCCTAAGAGAAATTTGTCCTCCCTTTAGGACTCTTGAGAATATATCGCGACCAAAATTGTCTGTCCCCATTAAGTGGTCTGAACTTGGTCTCAAGAAGTTGTCTTTTGGGAACTGTTCTGTGTAGTCGTAGGGTGCTATGAAGTCAGCAAAAATTGCCGCAAGAATTATTAAAATTAAAATCCCAAGGGCAAAGACTGCTATCTTGTTCCTACTGTAATATTTAAAAAATGTTTTAAATCTCTTTATCATAGTCCACCTACTTGTACTCTGACTTAATTCTAGGATTTATAAATCCATAAAGGATGTCAACCACAATAGAAATCACTGAATAAACTATGGCTATGAGCATAATTGCTCCAAGTATTATTGGGTAGTCACGAGTCTTTATGGAGTCAACCATTAGTCTTCCAATACCAGGAATAGAAAAAATCGTCTCTGTCAAAATACTTCCACCAAGAAGTCCACCAGCTTGGAGTCCAATAGTAGTTATAACTGGAATCATTGCATTCTTTAGGGCGTGAACAAAAATAATCTTGGACTTTGAAAGTCCCTTGGCATAGGCTGTCCTAATGTAGTCCTTGTCCAAGACATCTAACATTGCCGACCTTGTCATCCTCATAATAACAGCAGAGGATTGAAAACCCAGGGCAAACCAAGGGAGGATCATCTGCTTAATAGATGAAAATCCCGAAGCAGGCAAGATCTTTAACTTAGTAGAAAAAATTATTATAAGTAAAAGGCCTGACCAAAAGATTGGCATGGCAAGGCCCACCATTCCAAAGGCTGTGATTATAGAATCTATAAAGCTGTTTTTCTTTAAGGCTGCAAGAACTCCAAAGGATATCCCCATTACAATTGCAATAATAAGGGCACCGCCTGCAAGTTTTATTGTTGTTGGAAAAACTCTTAAAAGAGCTGCCGTAACAGACCTCCCTGATTGGTAACTTGTTCCCAAGTCAAAGTGGAGGACCAAGTTTTTTAAGTAATTACCATATTGAACCAGGAAGGGTTCATTTAGTCCAAGGCTCTCTCTTATTGCCTCTACTGTTTCCTTAGGTGCATTGGGTCCAGCTGCAGCAAGGGCAGCATCACCTGGAGAAAGATAGAGGAGCAAGAAGACTATAAAACTTACTCCCAAGAGAGTAGGTATTAAAATTAAGAGTCTCTTTAAAATATATTTTGTCATATCTAATCCTTTCTTTCCTAGAAAAGACGAAATTCACCAAATAAGAACTTGGTGAATTTCAAAAAAATTATTTTTCTAATAAAGTTACATCTTTAAGTTCTTGTGGATATTTTGGAAGTAGTTGAAGTCCTTCTACTCTACTGTTAGCTGCCACAAGTGTTTCACCATAGCAAATGTATAACCATGGATATTCTTGATTTATAATCTCTTGAGCCCTCTTGTAAATTTCTGCTCTCTTTGCATCATCAACTGTTGAAAGACCTTCTTTTATTAAATTATCAAGTTCTTCATTTCCAAAGTACATAAAGTTTGGTCCTTGGCCCTTATTTGATGAATGGAAAGGTTGGAAAAGTTCATAGTGGGCATCCACAATTGATGGGTTCCAGCTCATGATAAACATGTTGTGCTCTTTTCTCTTTAGGGCATCCATGAAAGCTCCCCACTCAAGTCTTTCTATGTTAAGACCAATTCCATATTCCTTCAATTGGGCTTGCATCATAGTTGCAACATTAACTCTTTGAGTGTTGTCAGATGTGTAGATGGAAATATTTGTGCCTTCCCCTACTCCTGCAGCAGCAAAAAGTTCCTTTGCCTTTTCCTTGTTAACTTTGTTTGCTTCAAGAGAATCTGCTATAGAATATTTGAAGTTAGGGTTAATTGGACTTGTTGCAAGCTTTCCACTATTCATATAAACAGTTTCAAAAATTGTCTTCATGTCAATTGCATTTACCATAGCTTCTCTTGCTTCCTTCTTGTCGAAAGGAGCCTTGTCCATGTTAAATCCAATGAAGTGAACTGAGTTATCTAATTTTCTGTAAAGAGTTAAATCCTTGTTTTCTTCTATGTTAGGAATTTCTGATGGGTCGATTTTATAAGCAAGGTCAACTCCACCAGATTCAAGTTCAATAATTCTTTGTGAAGCTTCTGGTATTACCTTCATTTCGATGCCAGCAATACTTGGCTTGTCTCCCCAATAATTTTCATTTACTGAGAAAGTTGCATGGTCATTTTGAACCCATTCATCTAATACGAAAGGTCCAGTTCCCATTGGTGCAGTAGCAAGGTCTGCTCCACCTTCTACATAGGCCTTAGACACAATAGACACAGCTGGGTGTGATAGTGAATTTAAAAAGGCAGCGTCTGGTTCAGTTAACTTAAATGAAAAAGTTAAATCATCTTCCTTTTGGTAAGAATTTGGATCTATCTTGCCATAAAAAGATTTAAATTTTTCACTTCCTGCTGCTCTTTGAAGTGTAAAAATTACATCATCAGCAGTAAGTGGGCTTCCATCAGAAAACTTAACTCCATCTCTTAATTTAATCTTAAAAGTTTGTGGGTCTGGGTTTTCAATTGATTCTGCAAGTGAATTTACAAGTTCGCCCTTTGCGTTTCTCTTTACTAAAGTATCATAAACTTGAATTAAAATATTTTCTGCGTAATCATCATTTAGTGCATTAGGCTCAAGCGTTGTAGTATCTTCAGAAACTGCAACTTTTAATACCTTTCCTTCTTCTCCTGACTTGTCCTTAGAGGAGCAAGCCGTCATAAACAGCGAAAGCACTAAAAGCATTCCAATAATTACTCTTTTCTTCATTATCATCTTCCTTTCTTAGACTCTTTTTATATCTGCTCCAAGATTTCTAAATTTCTCTTCGATTTTTTCATAACCCCTGTCGATGTGGTGAATTTCAGAGATTTCAGTTTCTCCTTCAGAAACTAGTCCTGCAAGTATAAGGGCAGCTCCTGCTCTTAAGTCTGTTGCAGCAACCTTGGATCCGTATAGTTTGTTCTTACCCAATAGTATAGCTTCTCTATCTACTACTTTGATTTTTGCACCCATCTTCTTAAGTTCTTCTGCGTGCATGAAGCGATTTTCAAAAACTGTCTCTATAATGGAAGATTGTCCTTCGGCTTGAGTTAAAAGGGCCATGAATTGTGCTTGTAAGTCTGTTGGGAAGCCTGGATGAGGTAGAGTTTTTATTTCAATTGGTTTAATATCATCTGTCCCTACAACCCTAACAGTGTCTCCATTTTCTATTACCTTGGCACCAGTTTCTTCTAACTTTGCTATAACTGGTTTTAGGTGGGATGTTATTATATTTTCAATAGTTATGTCTCCACCAGTAATTGCCGCAGCTACCATAAAGGTTCCTGCTTCAATCCTATCTGGAATAATTTGGTGAGTGCAACCTCTTAACTTTTCTACGCCCTTGATTTTTATTGTAGAAGTTCCTGCGCCCATTACCTTGGCTCCCATTTTGTTAAGGAAGTTTGCAAGGTCAACAATTTCTGGTTCCATGGCACAGTTTTCCATAATAGTTTCGCCTTCAGCAAGGACTGCAGCTGTCATAATATTTTCTGTTGCTCCAACTGATGGGAAGTCAAGATAGATTCTTGTACCCACAAGTTTGTCACACTCAGCCTTGATTTCTCCGTGAGTCATTTCTATGTTTGCACCTAGGGCCTTAAAGCCTTTTAAGTGAAGGTCAATTGGTCTTGAGCCAATGTTGCAGCCACCAGGTAGGGAGTTATAGGCCTTGTTTAACTTGGCAAGAAGTGGTCCCATAACAAGGAAGGATGCCCTCATCTTGCTCATGAGTTCGTAGTCAGTTTCGTAAGAGTTAAGGCCACTTGGATCAATTACAAGCTTGTTTCCATCTTTTTCTATTTTAAGTCCAAGCCCTCTAAGAACTTCTGTAATGATTTCAACGTCCTTTAACTCAGGCACGTCTTCCAAAACAATTTCTTCTGTCCCAAGAATTGTTGCAGCTAAAATTGGAAGAGCTGCGTTCTTTGCACCTGAAATTCTAACCTTGCCCTTTAGTGGGCCCTTTGATTTTACTAATATTTTATCCAAAAGGATTCCTCCTATAAAATTTTATTTATATTAATTTAATTATATCATAGAGAATCTATTAAATTAAGGAATTAAAACAAGACTATTAATAAAATACCCCTTTGTGTTAGAATAAATTGTTAGAAATTAAAAGGAGGTTCTCATGAAGAAATTCATCCGTGAAAAATATAGAAATGTAGAAGAATCAATTTATGCTGTAGACTACTCTAGCATCTATCCAGACTTTATTAACTTTGGTGTTGGGGACCCCGACCTCATGACTGACGAGGCAATAATAAAAGAAGCCTACGACTCACAAATGGCAGGTCACACTCACTACGAAGATCCACAAGGTTACATAGGACTAAGAGAAGCTGTGGCAAGTTTTTATAAAGAAGACTTTGGAGTTTTTTGCGATCCTGATGAAGTTATGATTACTATGTCGGGAACTGAAGGGATGTTTTTAATCCTTCAAGCCCTCTTAGAAGAAGGCGACGAAGTAATTGTTCCTTCACCCTACTTCAGCGTCTACCCAGACCAAATCGACATGGCTGGAGGTAAGACTGTCTTCTACGACACAAAATTCGAAAATGATTTTGACATAATTCCAGAAGAACTTGAAAAATTAATAAATAAAAAAACTAAGGCCATTATAATAAACACTCCCAACAATCCAACGGGAGCAGTCTATAGTGACGAGACCCTAAAGACAATCTATGAGCTTGCAGTTAAGCACGACATCTTAGTTATTTGTGACGACATCTACACAATTTACTCCTACGAGTCTCACTTCACTCCAATGATCAAGTGGGACAAGAACTTTGAGAGGGTAATTTCTATCTCCTCCATGTCCAAGGACTATGTAATGACTGGTTGGAGACTTGGCGCCATTGTTGCCCACAAGGACCTCATCAAGTCCATGACTGCCATTCACACAAACACAGTCTATTCTGTCCCAACACTTTGCCAGTACGCAGGGGTTGTTGGAATTAATCAAAGAAAGAGGATCTGCCCACCCCTTGCTGAAGAGTACAAGGAGAGGATGTACCTTGCCTACGACAGACTAAAAAAACTAAAGCACGTAGAAGTTATGAGACCCAAGGGAACTTTTTACATCTTCCCAAAAATTTCTGTACCAGGCATGACAACTGATGAAGTTGTAAAAGAAATTTTGGAAAAGGCCCACGTAAACCTAATAGACGGTAAAGCCTTTGGTTCTGCTGGCGACGGCTTCATAAGAATTGCCGTAACAGTTAACAAGGACAAGATCAACGAAGCCTTTGATAGGATAGAAAAGTTGGAAATTTTTCAAAAGTAATTCCCTTTTGAAAATAAATTAAAAATTTAAAGTAAGAAATAGAAGTTCATCAAAAAAGGCTGAGTCATAAAACTCAGTCTTTCTTAATTCCTTATAAGTTTATAAAATTATTTGCCCAACTTATTTTCTCTTCCGTAATAAAAGAGATATTGGTTGGCAAAGCCTGCGTTCTTACCAAAGACTTCCCTGCCACGTGTGGCAATCTTGGACTTTGGTGTAACTTCTTTTAAGTATAATTCTTCCATGACCCTCTTTATCCAAACGTCAACTGGGAAGGACTCCTTCCTGTCAAAGGCAAAGAGGAGGATGCAGTCTGCAACCTTTGGTCCCACTCCTGGAAGAGTTTGAAGTTCCTTTCTGGCATCTTCTAGGTCCATTTCAGAAATTTTTTCTATGTCAACTTGACCTGATGCAATTAGCTTTGAGGCTTCAACTATCCTCTTGTCACGAAAGCCAACTCTCGCAAACTCACGAAGGTCCTCTGGCTTGGCAAGAGAAAGCTGTTGAGCACTTGGGAAGGCATAGTATTTTCTATTCTCATCTTCTCCAAGATAGTCCCCATACATTTCTGAAATTTTTTCAATTGCCTTTTGGATCCTAGGTATTTGGTTATTGGCAGAAATTATAAAGGAAATAATTGTCTCAAACTTGTCTTGGTTTAAGATCCTTATCCCCTTGCCATAGTCTGTGGCATCCTTCATGACCTCGTCTTGGGCAAGCTCTTCCATTACAAGTTTGTAGTCACGAGAAAGGTCGAAGTAGTCATAAAAAATTTCTTCAAAGGACTTTTCATCCACTCCCTTTAAAATTATTTCATCTCCAACTTTTTTTGCATTGGCAACTATGCCATGAGTTACAAAGGTAAAGGAGCCGTCCTCTTCTTCATACCACCTAAAGGCTTGACCACAGGTAAAGATATCTCTGGGATCAAATTCCTCTAGGTCGCTAATCTTGCAAAGGCCTTCATCAAAATTTATCTTCATTAAAAACAAAACTCCTATAAGTAAAAAACCTATTATAAAATAATAGGTCAGCTAATTTCTTTCATAAAATAAGATAGGGTTAAAAGCGAATCGTTAAGTCTTATGTTTTCAACTACAATGCCTTCTGGTCCCTTTAAGTCGTAGGGTGCGAAATTCCAAATTCCTCTAACACCTGCGTCAATCGCTCTCTTTGCCACGTCTTCACAAACTTCTCTAGGCACAGTGATAATGGCAACATCTACTCCTTCATCTCTTATGTATTTTTCCAAGTCCTCTATCTTACGGACCTTAATCCCACTTATGTCATCTATGTCATCCTTGATATCAAAAAGTGAAATCACATTAAAACCAGAATCTCTAAATCCATTGTATCTAGCAATGGCCTGTCCCAATCTACCAGCACCAATAACTATGCTCTTGTAAGACTTGTCTATGCCAAGAATTTTATCAATCTGGTCTTTAAGGGCCTTGGTGTTGTAACCATATCCCTGTTGGCCAAATCCACCAAAATTATTTAAGTCCTGTCTAATTTGCGAAGCAGAAAAACCTGTGAGTCCACTGAGTTCCTTTGAAGAAACTCTCTCAACTCCATCTTCTATGAGTTCTTTTAAGTACCTATGATAAACTGGCATTCTCCTTATTACGGTTTCGGAAATACCCCTTGCATTCTTCGGCAAATTAACACCTCCTAATTGTTCATATTATAACAATCTTTGCAACTTTTGTAAATTAAAGGAAAATATCTTTTTTTGTTTATTATTTTTTATGGCTTTGTGTTTTACTATTACTTTGTAATTTTTTACGAGCTTGTACTTTTTTACGAGCTTGTACTTATTTATAAATTTGTGCTGTTCCATAAACTTATAGTTTTTTATTAAGTCCTATCTTTCTATGAACTTATGATTTGTTACGAGCTAGTATTTATTTACTAATCAATAAAAATTTACATAAAAAAATCGCCCTAAGGCGACTTTTAATCTTCAACTAAAACCCCTTGAACCACAAGCCTTGTATCTCCAGGCGAGCAAGTTTGTAGGGTTAGTATGTCCTTTATTTCTTCTGGCATGACCCCACTTACAAGATTTCTCTCCTTGATATAGGCCAAGAGATTTTTGCCTTCTTCTAAAGTGTAAGAAGGACTCCTAAACTTGTCGTAGGGATCGGCATTATAAACTGCAAAGACCTTGTATTTCTTGTAGCCACTAAGTGAATAAATTTCTATAAACCTGTCTTCCTTAAAGAAATCTTTATCCTCATACTTGTGAAGGTCCTTAAAATTACCGGCACGTTGATTGTTGTGACCGTAGATAATTGTGTTCTGGTCAGAGAAGTCTTCCTTGTTCCTATAGTCCATAAAGATTGCACCGAAAACATTGTACTCGTCCTTGTAATTGTGGTTTAGGTAGTAGTTATTGTCACTTCCCTTGACTATGGGATAGTCTATATCTGTCCCACCAACTCTTATCCAGCCAACGATAGATGGATATTCTTTTCTTAGGACCTCAATTTTTTCTATGGCTTCTTGGTCCCTTTTCTTTTTCTCATCAAGTCCTGAATCAGAAGTTTTAACTTCTTCTCTCTCAAATTTTTCTTGGACTTCTCTTGTGGCAGACTTAAAGGCCTTGTCCTCCTTGTTGTAGTTGTAAATCCTGTAAAGGCTTGTGAGCAAGATTATCACAAGAAGAATTTCTATTATATTTATGACTTTTTTCTTCACTTGACTTCCCTCTCCTTTTTACTTTAAACATACACTCCTATTGCCAAGATTATTGAGGCTATGACCATTAAAATTTTTCCTAATAGTATCAAAAAATTTTCCCATGACTTGTCTTCCTTATATATTTTATAATTTTCGGGGACTTGTCTTGCCCAAAAGATGGCAAAAATTATAAAAGCCAGGCATTTTAATAAATCCATATCAACCCTCCCTTATGTCAAAAAAGTTTTCTGCAATCATGCACCTAATGGATCCACCCCCAAATTTTGATATTGTGTCGACATCAATTGGTAGGATTTCATCCTGTTTTTCAATTTTTTCTATATTTTCTTTTCTAAGATGATCATAGGCTGACTGACCTATAACAAGAATGTTTTTGTCATCTCCCTTTAGTTCAATAGAGTTTCCTGCAAAGTTATCAAACTCTTCTTGGTTGAGAGAAATTATTTCCTTGCCTGACTCTATTAGGGACTTTAGAACTTCATCCTTATTCTCTACTATTAAGTCATCTGCAATAATTGCAAACTTTTCTCCCACCATCATCAAGACGTTAGTGTGGTAGATGTAAGTTCCCTTGTCCTTGGACCTAAAGTAAACAGGTTTCAAGTCAAAGGCCTTGCAGAATTTTAAAAATTCGCCCTTGTCACAACGTTTTGAAAGACTTCCGTAGCAGATCTTATTCCACCTGTCGATTACCACAGCCCCAGTCCCTTCAAGTACTCTTCCTTCATTATTTCTGAAGTCAACTATTTCTGCCCTCTCGTAGCCAAGAATCTTCTTAAGTTGTGGGAGGATTTTGTCGTACTCTTCATTCCTATTGTCTGTGTACATCTCCGAAATAAAAATTTTGCCAGGGAAGGTCACAAAGACATTGTTGGGAAAAATTGAATCTGGTGTCTTATCGTCAAAGTCCTCAATGACATCAACATGGATATTTTTTTCTCGCAAAGCTTCCACTGCTTGGTCAAATTCTTTTAAAGCCCTCTCTTGAATTTCTTCCTCAGAAGTTTTCTCTGGGCTAACTTGGTAGACATTGTCTACTGCTGTCTCTGTATTAAAATTAAAGGCGTATGGCCTAACTAAAATTACCTTATTTGTTATCATAGATTTCTCCTTTACATCAATTAAGTCAATTATAACAAATTTCCAATAAAAAACCCTCCACCAAGGAGGGATAAATTTTTCATTTATAAAATTTTACTCACAAGTAATAGTTAATTACATTCTCAAGAAGTAGGAGGTTAGTAATGCTTCCTATTCCACCAGGCACTGGAGAGTAGGCTCCAATCTTTCCCATGACAGCTTCTTCATCAAGGTCGCCGCGATACTTGCCTTCCTTGTTCTTTGAAGTCCCAATGTCAATAACAACTGCATCTTCCTTGAAATAAGTTTCGTCAAGAGTCTCTGCCCTTCCCATAGCAGTGAAAATTATATCAGCAGACTTAGTGTGCTTCCTAAGGTCCCTTGTCCCCATGTGACAAACTGTTACAGTTGCAAGTTCGCTTAATAAAATCATAGCAAGGGGTTTGCCAACAACATTGGAGTGGTTAATAACTACCACGTCCTTGCCCTTTAATTCATAGCCATAAAAACCTAAGAGCTCATGGGCTGCCTTTGATGCAAGAGGGATGAAGCCATCAAGGTGTCCGCTATAGATCTTGGCCCTGTTAAGGGGATTCATACAGTCAATGTCCTTTTCTGGATCAATAGCAAGAGAAATTACATCTTCGTCAATAGACTCTGGGAGAGGTCTAAAGACAAGTATGCCCCCAACCCTTTTGTCTTGGTTTAAGCCCTTTAAGCAGTCTAATATTTCTTCCTGACTTACATCTTCTTTGAATTCATTTACGTCTACACTAACTCCAAGTTTTTCTGCAGACTTTTTTATTCCCTTGAGGTAAGCAAGTGATCCATAGTCCTCGCCCACTCTTATAATAGAAATTATTGGTTTGTTCTTTAACTTTTCAACCTTTTCAACTAGGTCCCTAGTCTTTTTATCAACATAGTCCTTGGCATATAAAATCTTTGTCATATTACCTCCTCTTGTAAGAGCTTCTATTTTTAATTTTCTTTCTTATTTTTATTTATCAAAATTTATCACGTATCAAATTTTTAATTTAGTAGACAATCATTCCACCGTTGGGAGAAATTATTTGTCCCGTCATGTAGGAGTTCTTGTCAGAAACCATAAAGGCCACAAGTTCTGCAATCTCTTCTGTAGTTGCAAGTCGACCCATGGGTATGTCTTCTGACAAAATGCAGAGGTTGTCTGTCCCTATCTCTCTTGTCATTGGTGTGTCAACCGCACCTGGGGCAACTGCATTAACACTTATGCCTGAGTAGCCAAGTTCTTGCGCAAGGGCCTTTGTAAGTGCATTAATGGCACCCTTTGTTGCTGAGTAGTGACTCTCCATGGATCCACCAACTATTCCCCAAATGGATGTCATGTTCAAAATTTTTCCTGAGTGCTTCTTTAGCATGTAGGGAAGGGCTGCATGAATTGCATTGTAAACTCCCTTTACATTTACATCGAAGATCTCGTCCCAAGTTTCTTCGTCAATATCTTGGAAGAGGGCGTAAGAAGATATGCCAGCGTTGTTGATTAGGATGTCAACTCCCTTAAATCTTCTTTCAACTTCTTTAAACATGTCTTCAACTTCAGAAAATTTTCTCACATCTGCTCTTAGGGCAAGGGCGTCTTTACCCATGTCTCTAATTTCTTTTTCCAATTCTTTAGCTTCTTTTTCTGACTTGTTGTAGTTAATAATTACTCTGTAATCTTCTCTTGCAAGTCTTCTTGCAATATCTCTTCCAATTCCTCGTGAGGCACCAGTAATAAGTACAGTCTTCATCTTGTGTCTTCCACCAACCTTTACTTCATTATACCAAATTTATAAAAATAATTTTGCAAAAGAAAAAAGCCATGTCAATGACATAGCTTCTTCCGGTAAATATGCTTTTAAATTATAGGTTTATTCTACCATCTTCGAAGTCTTCTTCTGGGATAGGTCTCTTTACAATGTGATTGTAATAGATTTTTTCAACTGCCATTGAAATAGCGTTGTCGCCTGTTACGTTACAAGCTGTACCAAAAGAGTCTTGAGTTAGGTAAAGTGAAATCAAAATTGTAGCAAGTGTTCCTGATGATTCGATTCCAACAACTGGTAGGAATGGAAGGGCACTCATTACTGCTCCACCTGGCGCACCTGGTGCTGCAACCATGGCAACTCCAAGAACTGCGATAAACTTAAGTATTAGTGGGAAAGAGTGTGGCATATCAAACATTGTAAGTAATGTGAATACACAAGCTGTAAGAGTAATCATTGATCCTGCTAAGTGAACTGTTGCACAAAGTGGGATACAGAATTCTCTAATTTGAGCTGTAACACCCATTTTTCTGTTACAAGCAACGTTAACTGGAATAGTTGCTGCAGATGATTGTGTACCTGCTGCTGTTAGGTAAGCTGGGATTGCTTCCTTTAAGCATTTGAAAGGATTTCTTCCTGTGTATGCTCCTGCAACTGAAAATTGTACTATTAGGTAAAGTAGGTGTAGTGCAATGATGCAGATGAAGATCTTCCAGAATATTCCAAGAATTGCAAATACTGAACCTGAATATGATAGGTTACAGAAGTTACCAAAGATAAAGAATGGAAGTAGTGGAATTACAAATTTTGATAGTACTAGATTTATGATTTCGTTAAATTCATTAATAGCTTTGTAAAATACTTCTCCAGATCCTTTAGCTCTTAGGGCAGAAACTGTAAGTCCAATCATAAATGCAAGAACAAGAGCTGCTGTTACATCAATGAAAGGTCCAAGAGGAATTTCAAATAATGGTGCAACTTCATTTGCTGTTGCTTTTTGAATTTCTTCTGCAAGCTCTGGTTTAATAAAGCTTGGGAATATGTTTCTTGCCATTGTATAAGATAATGAGCCTGCAATTAGTGTAGATCCATAAGCTAATGCAACTGTTGCTCCTAAAAGTTTTCCAGCACCTTCTGATAGGTCTGCAATACCCTTAGATACAAAGGCAATAATCATTAGTGGAATTATAAAGTTCAAAAACTTTCCAAATAATCCTGAGATTGTAATTGCTACTTGAGTTACTACTTCTGGTAAAAATTGTCCAACAAGAATACCAAGTGCAATTGCAATAATAAGTCTAGGAATTAGACCTATTTTTTTCTTTTCCTTCATTTTCTTTAATCCTCCTTAATATTTAAAAACTTAGCCCTAATTTCTTGGCCAGTTTTTGTACCTGCAAGTCCTCCAAGACCAGTCTCCCTAATAGATTCATGTAGCAAGTGACCAACTTCTCCCATAGCTTGACAAACTTCGTCAAAAGGAACAATTGATTTAATACCTGCAAGGGCCATATCAGCTGAGATGAAAGAATTCATAACTCCTGATGCGTTCCTAAAGGTACATGGATACTCTACTAGTCCTGCTATTGGGTCGCAGGCTAGCCCCATTACATTAATAAGTGTAATGCTGGCTGCGTGTAGTGCTTCTTCTGGACTTCCGCCAAGCATTTCAACTAATGCAGCAGCTGCCATTGCGCTGGCAGATCCACATTCTGCTTGACATCCACCTTCAGCACCAGCGAACGTTGCATATTTACCAATAATTTGCCCTATTCCTATTGATGTCAATAGTCCATTTATCAAAACCTCGTCATCTAAGCCATATTTTTCCTTAGCTGCCATTAAGGCTGCTGGCATAATACCAGAACTTCCAGCAGTAGGCGCTGCTGCAATAGTTCCCATATTTGCATTGGTCTCAGATGTGGAAAAGGCCATAGCCATTGCCCTAACTAGAAACTTGCTAGTTAAAGGGTCTTTTTCCTTTTGATAGTCGTTCATCATTTTTGCAAAACCGTCTATCATTTTATATTCAGTTTCAAAGGATTTTTCTAGTGTTTCTTGGGAAGATCCCTTCATAACCTCCAGGATTTCCCTTATCTTATTCTTCATCTCTTCCTCAGTCATCTTAAGGGCCTTTGTTTCTCCCTGAAGGACCAAGTCATAGATGTGGATATTATCCTTATCACAAGCTTCAATAACTTCTTTAGCTGTATTTAACATTTAAACCTCCACATATTTTGATGTAATATATCTGGAATTATTTAACAATTTATTTAACACACTCTCACTTGCACCTTCATCAAGTTCAACTGTAAGAGTTACTATATTTGTAAGCTCGTCCTTACTTGTATTTATAGATTCAATATTGTAGGACTCCTTAGCAAGTATAGTCGATACATCTGCTATAACACCCTTTTGTTCAGGGTATTGGAATAAGAGTGTAGGGAACTTGCCGTCGTAATCAACTTGGATTCCATTGATGTCAACAATTTTCATATTTCCCCCACCAATTGAGGATCCGATTACATATTCGCTGTCTCTGTCTTTATAATTAAATTTAATCTTTACTGTGTTTGGATGATAGTTTTCGCCAAGATTCATTGGTATGAAGGAGTATTTTATTCCTCTCTCATCTGCAATTTCATAAGCATTTCTTATAGAACTGTCATAGGTTTTAAAACCCATAATGCCTCCTAGAAGTGCCCTATCTGTTCCATGGCCCTTGTAGGTAAAAGCAAAGGAACCGTGAAGATAAAACTCAACGCTTTCATAATCATCTGGACAAATTTTGGCTGCTAATCTAGCGATTTTGCAAGCGCCTGCAGTATGAGATGATGATGGACCAACCATTATTGGTCCAAGAATTTCAAACGGACTATACTCTTTCATTGGACTCCTCCTTATTTCTTAGACCTTATTTTAGCATAATAAACTTAATTTGTGAAATGAAATTACACTTGAAGACTGGATAATTAACTTATTTCTCTTTATTTGTTCTTTAAAAAATTTAAGCATTCACTTCAATCTATTAACGCAATATAATACTTTGCGGTAAAGTCAAATATTCCTTGCAAGTATATCATAGATAATATAGTATTAAATTATGAGGATATTATTTTCATTAAAGGAGGAATTTATGAAAGAACAAAACAAAAAAGTCAAAGATCAAAATGACGTTGGCGGCTTTCTGAAGGCTGTAGAAAGAATTGGTAACGGATTACCACATCCTGCCATGATTTTTGCTATACTTAGTGCAATCGTAATCATTATATCTTACTTCGCTGCAAAAGCAGGACTAAGTGTAACATACTTTGATGCCAAGGCCGGAGAAGAAGTTACTAAGGAAGCAGTTTCTCTACTTAACTGGGAGGGTCTAGCTTACATCTTTAACTCTGCAACAGAAAACTTCACAAGTTTTGCTCCATTGGGAACAGTACTTGTAGCTATGCTTGGTGTTGGTGTTGCTGAAAACAGTGGACTTTTTAATGCAACTTTAAAAAGACTTCTATCTAATGTAAACCCTACACTTCTATCAGCTACAGTTGTTTTCGCTGGTGTAATGTCAAATATTGCATCTGATGCTGGTTATCTTGTAGTAGTACCACTAGGAGCACTTATCTTCGCAAACGCAGGTCGTCATCCACTTGCTGGTATAGCAGCTGCCTTTGCAGGAGTTAGTGGTGGTTTTTCTGCAAACTTACTACTTGGTACAACTGACCCATTACTTACAAATATCACAAACGAAGCTTTAAAAGCTGGTGGTATTGACATGACTCTTGCCGCTACTTGTAACTGGTACTTCCTATTTGTATCAACTTTCTTAATCACAATAATTGGTACTTTTGTAACTAATAGAATAGTTGAAAAGAACTTAGGAGAATATCACGGATCTTACAAGGCTGACGAAAGTCCACTTACAGATGTGGAAAAGAAAGGTCTTAGAAACGCTCTTATAGCTGTAATAATCTTTATTGTAGTTATGGCATTCTTAATGTTCCCATCAAATGCTCCATTTAGAGCACTAGAAGATGGAAAAGATATTAAGACTCTTAAATTTTTCTTAGGTCACGGACTTATCCCTGCAATGCTACTATTATTTATGATTCCTGGTATTGCTTATGGTAAAACTGTTGGAACTATTAAAAATTCACACGACCTTGTTGACGCAATGACAAAGGCAATGAAGGGCATGGGTGGATACCTTGTTCTTGCATTCTTTGCAGCGCAATTTGTAAAATACTTCAACCAAACAAACCTTGGTCTTATCCTTGCAAAAAACGGGGCAGACTTCTTAGAATCAATTGGACTAAAGGGACTACCACTTCTAATAATGTTCATCTTGCTATCAGCCTTCCTTAACCTATTCATGGGATCAGCTTCAGCAAAATGGGCAATCATGGCTCCAATCTTTGTACCAATGATGTACAACCTTGGACTTTCACCTGCACTTACACAAGTTGCATACAGAATTGGTGACTCTTCAACAAACATCATCACACCACTTATGTCTTACTTCGCCATGATCGTTGTATTCATGCAAAAGTATGACGAAGATTCTGGACTTGGAACTCTTACATCAATGATGCTTCCATACTCTATGTTCTTCCTAGTTGGATGGACAGTCCTAATGATAGTTTGGTATCTAATTGGAATCCCTGTTGGACCTGAAGCACCACTTCACGTTCAAGATATGGTTTCAATGTTATTTATCTAAAATAAAATATTCTCAAATATTAAAATAAACCCGGTGGATCTTCCATCGGGTATTTTTTATGCCATCATCTTATTAGATTGTAAAAAAGACTCTTTCTTAGGAGCCTAATTGCTAAAATATTTTTTTAGCCCACACCAAAGTCTGTTATTTCAAATAAAATATCAACTCTTGGATCATCTTCAAGATACCTATATTTTTCTACAAACCACTTAACAAGTTCATCGTCTCTTTTGATGTCTGTTGAGTTGTTCATAAAAATATTTACTGTTGCGTGGGAGAAATTTTTTATAATTCCCATGTCTTTATCAATCATTTCTCTTGTCTGACCCTTTATGCCCACCATGACACAGGGAGAGTCAAAATATTTTTGAACTTCTCTATAGTCTTTAAAGTCTGCACCCTTCCTTAGGACTCTTTCTCTAAAGTCATTGTCAAAAGTTTCTATTCCTGTCTTAAAAGTTATGGGAACTTTAAAAAAATCTCTTATCTCATCTAATCTATTCCTATAAATCCAGTGAGCTTCAAAAAATAATCTCTTTATATTTTTTTCTTCAACAACTTTTTTTATTGCCTCAAGACTTTTGTCTGTCAAATCAAAAACTGATGCAGAGTCAATGACTTCTAGGACTCCAAACTCTCCTGTTACATTTTTTAAAACTTCAAGATTTATCTCGTCTATCTTTTTATTATCTATCTCATTATCATCTATATAATCACAAAAACTACACTTGCCCCACTTACATGGTCTCGCCTTTAAGAGGACAATTTCTCTTTTTGTCTTATTAGTAATTTTTGAATACCTATTTATAAAATCATCTCCTTAGGAAGTTCATCTCTCATGACATTTTAACACATATTTTTAATAAAAAATCTTCAAAGATATAAATGTTGACAGGTCAACAAGTATTAATTATACTTAAGCTTGCATTAAATTAGTGAGGTGCTTATGCTAGATAAATTCAACTACTTTTCCAGTGAGGTCTTTAATATTGTAAAAAACTGGCAGAAGTTAGCAGGCCAAGTCATGAAGGACTTTGGCTTAAACGCAAGTCAGCTCATCTATATGCTGGCCCTCTACGACCACGACAAACTTAACTCCCAGGAGCTTGTAAAGATAAGCGGTAAGGACAAGTCTGACGTGTCGAGAAACCTAAACCAAATGATAAAATCTGGCATCGTAGAAAAGAAGTCTAACAAGAAGAACAACTACGGCGGCAGCTTTTATCTCACAGAAAAGGGAAGGCTTATAGGTTCCAAGATAAGTGAAAAGACCATGGAATACATTGAGCTTGCAAACAAAAATATTTCAAGGGACAAAAAGGAAATCTTTTACGAGGTCCTAGGTGCCCTTTCAGAAAATATTGAAAACTTGACAGAAGAAAAACTTTAATTTGATGGAATTCAAATTTATATAATAGATTTATAATTGAGAGGAAATATATGGCAGTAAAAATAATTGTGGGATCAACTTGTGATGTGGAAGAAAATATTAAAAAGGACTTAATCGTAGTTCCCCTCCACGTTACCTTTGGAGATGAAGACTTCCTAGATTCAGTTGATATTACAAAGGACGAATTTTATGAAAGACTTGAGAAAAAGGAAGAGTTTCCTATGACAAGCCAACCAACACCTGTAGCCTTTATGGATGTCTACAAGGAAGTAATAGACAAGGGAGACGAGGCAGTTGTTATTGTCCTATCTTCAAAGTTATCCGGAACTTATCAAAGTGCCAAGCTTGCAAGCGAAGGCCTTGAAGATAAAATCTTTATAGTTGATAGTCTTAATGTTTCTAACGCAGAAGGTGCCCTAGTTGAATATGCACTAAGACTTGTAAAAGAAGGCAAGTCTGCAAGAGAAATAAAAGAAATTCTTGATGAGGCAAAGAAGAAACTTAGACTAGTTGTCTTAGTTGACACCCTAGAATACCTTGAAAGAGGTGGAAGAATTTCAAAGACTTCAGCCCTTCTTGGCAACCTCTTCTCTGTAAAGGTCCTACTTGCCATGAAGGATGGAGCAATTACATCTGTTGGCAAGGCCAAGGGAATAAAAAATGCCAATAATCTTTTCATTAGTGAAATAGAAAAGACTGGCTCCATTGACTTTGACATGCCAATCAAACTTGGCTACACAGGTCGTGACGGCAGCAAAATTGAAAAATACCTAAGAGAGACAAAGAGCCTTTGGGAAGATAAAATTTCTTCACCAGAGTTTATACAAATTGGAAGTGTTGTTGGGACACACACAGGTCCTGGCGCCCTCTTCTTGTCCTACTTCAGCAAATAATTTTAACTTATAAAGTTCCTAATCTTTAGGAACTTTTTTATTTTTCATGGGTGCACTCGTGAAAGTTAGAATTCTTTATCTAATTATAATTCTATGGTAAAATAGGGTGGATAGGAGTTGATTTATTGGAAAAAGAAACTGACTATAAGGGACTCATTAGACTCTTCACAAGGTCTATTTTCATTTCAATGGTTGGAATGATTTTTCCCTTTCTATATATTTTGTTTCCTTCTATGTATGTAGCTGAATCTGTGAAGGAAGGAATTATAAAAGTCATGGCAACACTTCTTGCCGTTGTACTTTTAATTGCTGGTTTTATGGGACCAGTCCAAGCCATAGTTGTCTTTACAATTTTTGGTCCCTTCATATTAATTTTTCACTACATGATTACAACAAAAAGGTCTGTCTCCATGACTATCTTGGCGACATCTTTAATATTTTTTACATCAATAATGGTTTTATTCTTTGCCTTTGGGATCAACAGTGAAGTCCTAAATTCAAAAGATACTATAAATTCCATTACAGAATTTTACAAAAACCTAGCAGGCGAAGATATTTCATCTTCAGGGACTATGGCGATTTTCACAGAGAATGTAGAAGTCTACTACAAGAAATTCTTGCAAATTCTTCCATCTGTCCTAATTATCACATCTATTGTGACTTCCTATGTTACTTATACATGGGCTGGAAGAAGTCTTCTTGCAAGGGGGATTTTTATTATTCAACCATCCTCTCTTGAATTCTTGAAGTTCCCAAGGGAAATTATAGCCTTGTCACTTGTGAGTCTCGCCATCTTTTCACTAACTGGCGACTACTTTGGACCCACAGGTCAAGTCTTTATGATTAACCTAATGAACTTAGTCTTCTTTATGCTCTATGCTTCTGGCCTTGCCCTTGCCAAGTTTTACATGACAAGATTTGGAGTTAAGAGATTTTTACAATTTCTCTTAATAGGGCTTAGCTTTACTATATCAAGCCTACAGATTTTTTTAATAATCCTTGGTGGACTTGATCAAATTGTTAACTTTAGAAAAATTAAATAGGTGAGAATGCTATGAAAAATAATTATAAACTTAAAGATTTTCTTCCATTTTTTATTTTTGGAATAATTCTTGTTGTGGCCTTAATCTTCACAAGACCAGTCCTTGGTCTTTTAGGAATCCTAGGCCTTGCCTATGTAGCCTTCTTGGCCTATAACAAGATAAATATTAAAAATGAAGAAAATTTAAAAAACCTTGAAAACTTAAATGAAAGATTTGATTCTCTTACTAAGCAGGCAATCTTCGACATGCCCTTTCCCCTAGTTGTTACAGATGAAAAGGCAAAAATTCTCTGGTACAATACTCCCTTCATCAATCTTTTTAATGAAAGTAATGTCTTGGAGGGCGACCTAGAAAACCTAATTGGAGATATTGATATTGCAAATATTTTAAACTCTGAGGGTCAAAGAACTATACCCGTTGAAGTAAATAAAAAATTTTTTAACATCTATACCAATATTGTTGAAAACAAGTCTGAAAAGGGAGATGGCAAGTCTGTCCTATTTTATCTAGTGGACAACACTGCCTACCAAAACTTAAAGGACAAGTACACAGATGAATTTGCCATAGTGGCAAAGGTTGAAGTGGATAACTTTGATGAGGCAATATCTTCTGCCCCATCAGAAATTAGACCCCTTCTAATTGCAGAAATTGACTCCACAATCTCTCAATACTTTGAAGAGTACGATGCCCTAGTAAGAAAATCTGACGAAGACTTATACCTTGTCGTTATGAACTTTAAGTCCCTAAGGGCAATTAAGGAAAAGAGATTTGACATCTTAGATGACCTAAGAGACCTCAACAAGGGGAACTCAATTCCAATTACACTTTCTATTGGAGTTTCTTCCTTTGGACTTAACTTCAAGGATGCCTATATAGAATCTGACTCTTCTCTTGACTTGGCACTAGGTCGTGGTGGCGACCAGGCTGTGGTAAAAGTTGATGACAACTACGAATTCTTTGGCGGAAAATCAAAGGCCATGGAAAAGAGAAATAAGGTTAAGGCAAGGGTAATTGGTGAAGCCCTAAAACAATTAATTGACAGGTCTGAAAATGTCTACATCATGGGCCACAAAAACCCTGACATGGATGCCATTGGGGCTGCTATTGGATGTCTTCGTGCAACCTTAAATAGAAATAAGGAAGGCTTTATTGTCCTTGAAAAATCCAACCCATCAATTGACAATTTAATTGATAGGATGAAGGAAGAAGAAGCAGAAACTTACGAAAAACTTATTTCTAGGGAAACTGCACTAAGTAATATTAAGCACTCTTCCCTTTTAATTTTAGTGGACAACCACAAACCATCCTTTACAGAGTGTCCAGACCTCTTAGAAAAAACTAACCAAATTGTTGTTATTGACCACCACAGAAGGGGCAAGGAATTTGTTGACAATCCAGTTCTCCAATATGTGGAACCCTACGCATCCTCAACTTGTGAACTTATAACTGAGATGCTAACTTATATGTCAAACGACTTAAATTTAACTCACTTTGAGGCCGATGCACTAATGAGTGGTATAGTTGTTGACACTAAGAACTTCTCCTTCCAAACTGGTGTAAGGACCTTTGAAGCAGCTTCCATCTTAAAGAGAGCTGGGGCAAATATGTTAAAGGTAAAGGCCCTCTTCCAAGATGACTTGGATACAATGGTTTACAGGGCAGAAGTAATTCACAACACTAAGATGATCCACGACAACATTGCCGTTTCAAGATTTGACAAGGAATCCAACAACTCGGTACTCGTTGCAGCCCAAGCTGCTGATGCCCTACTTGATATCAATGGTATAGACGCATCCTTTGTTCTAACAATAAATGATGGCAAGGTCCATATATCAGGTAGGTCTCGTGGAGAAGTTGTATCAGTCCAACTTATACTAGAAAAAATTGGCGGAGGCGGCCACTTGAATATGGCTGGAGCTCAACTTGACACAACAGACTTAGACGAAGCTGAAAAGATTTTAATAAATGCAATTGACGAATATTTAATTGATAATAAAAGCGAGGAATAATATGAAAGTAATTTTAATTAAGGACGACAAAACTCTAGGCAAAAAAGGCGAAATAGTTAACGCAAAGACTGGCTATGCTAGAAACTTCTTGCTACCAAGAGGCATTGCCATTGAAGCTACTCCAGAAAACATGGAAACATGGAAGAAGAATAAGCTTGAAGAAGAAAAATTAGAAAAAGAAAACCGTGCTAAGGCTAATGAAATCAAGAAGAAAATTAGCGAAATCACTTTAACTATTAAGGCAAAGGCTGGAGAAGGCGGAAGACTTTTTGGTGCCATCACTTCTGCTGACATTGCAAAAAAATTAAAACAAGACCACAAGATTGATGTTGATAAGAAGAAAATCGAACTTGGAGAAAACATCAAGGAAGCTGGCATGAAAAATATTGACATCAAGCTTTACCCAGACGTTGTTGCTACTTTAAAAGTAAATGTTAGACCGGAATCTTGATTGATATGGATGCAAAGGGAGAATTAAATTTTAATTCTGTTTCAAATTTAAAGATGCCTCCCCACAATTTGGAGGCAGAGGAGTCAGCCCTTGGTTCTATGATGCTTTCCAAGGAAGCCATCACAACATCCATTGAGCTATTAAATATCCAGGACTTCTACCAAGAAGCCCACAGAAAAATTTACACTGCCATCTTAAATATTTACAACAGAAATGAAGCAGCCGATGTAATTACAATTGCAGAGGAACTTAAAAAGACTGACGACCTTGAAGTTGTTGGTGGTATCCCCTACCTTGCAGACCTATCTTCTAATGTAACTGCAGTTTCAAATATTAAATACTACTGCAAGATTATCAAAGAGAAGGGAATCCTTAGGGAGCTAATTGATTCATCGGACAAGGTAATTTCTGCTGCCTATTCTCCTGATGCCCAGGCAGACCTCATCATTGAGCTTGCAGAAAAATCTGTCTTCGACATAACTCAGGACTCCACAAAGAACGGCCTTGTAAATATAAAAAACATTGCCCTGGACTCCTTCTCTGAAATGGAAAAAAAGGCCCAAAACCCCAATGCCCTTACGGGACTTACAACTGGTTTTGTGGACCTAGATAGAAAAATTTCTGGACTTCAAAAGTCTGATTTAATTTTGTTGGCAGCTAGACCTTCCATGGGTAAGACTGCCCTCATGGTAAACATTGCAACTAACGCTGCCCTAAGAGGTGGTGCATCAGTTGCAGTCTTTTCTCTTGAAATGAGTAAGAACCAACTTTTCCAGAGAATTATCTCATCAACTTCCCACGTTGACCTCCAAAAGGTCATTAGTGGTAACTTAAATGAAGAAGAGTGGACAAAGATAATTAATACTATGCCTATTGTGTCTAATTTAAAAATGGAAATTGACGACACAGCTGGAATATCTCCACTAGAACTCAAGGCCAAGTGCCGAAGGATGAAGGTAGAAAATGGACTTGATCTAATTGTAATTGACTACTTACAACTTATGCAGATGTCATCAAGGTCTGAGTCAAGGCAACAAGAAATCTCTGCCATATCGAGAAACCTCAAGGCCATTGCCAAGGAATTAGAAGTTCCTGTCATTGCCCTTTCACAACTTTCTCGTGCGCCAGAACTTAGGACTGACCACAGACCAATCCTATCTGACCTTCGTGAGTCTGGTGCCATAGAACAAGACGCCGACATTGTAATGTTCCTCTACAGAGATGAGTATTACACTAAAGAAGAATCAGAAAAGCCAAATGTTGGTGAAGTTATTATCGCCAAGCACAGGAATGGTCCTACGGGAACTGTTGAGTTAATGTTTAAGAAGGAATTTACAAAATTCTTGAACTTGCAGAGAAACGATTGATAAGTAAATAAAATTTTTAAAGACTCTTGTGAAAGCAGAGTCTTTTATTTTTTTTACGACAAATGTTATAATATGCTTTGAAAAAATATTGGAGGTTAATATGATTTTAGATTTAATAAAAGTAATCTTCCTCGGAATCATCGAGGGACTTACAGAATTTTTGCCTGTATCATCAACAGGCCATCTTATAATAGCTGACAGCTTTATAAAACTTGAGCCAAAGGCCTTTTCCAATGCCTTTAGCGTCATAATCCAACTTGGTGCCATCCTAGCAGTAGTTTATCTCTACTTCTACGACATCAACCCCATTGCCAAGGGCAAGTTAGTAGCAGTTCTTGGAGAAGAAAAGTACAATGAACTAAGCTTTAAGGATAAGTTCAAATACAGAGACCTTGAGACAATGAGACTAATCGCAAAGATTATTGTGGGCTTCTTACCAGCAGCATTCTTTGGCTTCCTCTTAGATGACTTTATCGATGCCCATCTCTTTAATCCCATGACAGTTGCTATTGCACTTATCTTTTACGGGATAGTAATTATATTTATGGAAAAAAATAACAAGGATAAGGACTTTAAGTACGAAACTCTAGATGACATTGGACTTAAGACTGCCCTCTTCATTGGATTTTTCCAATGCCTTGCCATGGTGCCAGGCACATCTCGTTCAGCAGCGACAATTATTGGGGCCATGCTACTTGGCTGCTCGAGAACAAGCTCTGCTAAGTTTTCCTTTTATCTCGCAGTCCCAACAATGCTTGGTGCAACTGCCCTAAAGATTTTAAAAATTGGCTTTTCCTTCAGCCTATGGCAATGGTTCTTGATCCTTCTTGGAGGTATAATTTCCTACATCGTTGCTCTTGTTGTAATTAAAAAATTCTTGGGCTACGTCCGTGAACACGACTTCATCCCCTTTGGATACTATAGAATTGTCCTTGGCTTAGTAGTCCTATGTCTTGGCTTTTTCAATGTAATTTGAGGTGACTATGAAAGATTTTAAGGTTGGAATAATTCAGCTGCCTGCTAAAGGCGACAAAAAAGAAAATTTAAAGACAATGGAAGAATATGTATCCCTTGTAAAAAAAGAAGGAGCAGATGTTGTTTGCCTTCCTGAGATGTGGAACTGTCCCTACCAAAATTCCTACTTCACAAAATTTGCTGAAGAGGACTTTGGCGAAACTTATGAAAAGATGAGCCAGGTGGCAAGAGACAATAAGGTCTACTTAATTGGTGGCTCTATCCCCATTAAGTCAGGAGATAAGATCTACAACAGGTCCTATGTCTTTGACAATGCTGGCAGAGAAATCTACAGGTACTCCAAGATCAACCTCTTCGACATTGAAGGCTACAAGGAGTCAGACACAATTTCTGGCGGCAAGTCCCTTGGAGTTTTTGAAACAGAGTACGGAACTTTTGGCCTTGCCATTTGTTTTGACTTGAGATTTCCAGAACTCTTCCAAACTTTTAGGGACTATGGGGCAGAAGTCATCTTTATTCCATCTACCTTTATGAAGAAGACTGGCGAAGTTCACTTCCACCTTCTCAACAGGGCTCGTGCAGTTGACACCCAATGTTATCTAGTCTCTCCTGCCATAGCAAGAGATGATGACTTATCAAAGAATGCCTACGCCCACTCACTTATAGTTGACCCAAGTGGAAAAATAGAATTGGACCTTGGCGAAGATAAAAATTATGCAGTCTTAAAATTAGAAAATCATAAGGTTAAGAGGGAAAGAGAAAAACTTCCCCTTGAAGTATCAAGAAGAAATAGAAAATTATAAGTTATAAAAATTTACAAAAAAGAAACTCTTGCAAAAATATCTGCAAGAGTTTTTTTATGCCTTGGAAGTCAACCAAGGCTTTTTTATTTTTTATATTCCCTTTGTGTAAAGGTAGTAAGAGTAAATTGCTGGAATTATTCCACCAAGTATAAGTGGAACTAAAAATACAATTTCACTTTTTAAAAATACTGAAAGGATTATGGAAAGTCCAATTATTATAAAGCAAATTCCACCAAGCCTGTGAGTCCTTCGCCAGTTCTCGTCGCTGTTAAGAGTCCAAGGTAGCTTTATCCCCATAGTGTAGTTCCTCTTTATCTTTGGAAAGTAGTTTCCAATGGCGATAAATAAAAGGCCAATAAAAATCGGAAGTATCGTTGACACCTTTACCTCTCTTCCAAATCCTGCCATAACTGTTATTATATAAATCAAAAGCATTATTGCGGGCATGGAAAGCTTGCTTATAGTCATTACAAGGTTGCATTGTTTATTATTTTTTGGGTCACTGTCTAGCATAAAGCAGAGGAAGGCATTCATAAGTACAAGAAAGCCTTGAATTACTACCATAGCATGAAACTTTGAGCTATAGTCATCGGCTTCCCCTTGGAAGTTCCAATGAGTTGGGAGTTCTGCTGGCATCTTGTGGTAAAACAAGAGATTAAAAATTACTACAATTAAAATTGATGCGATTATGGAAATTATTGAATCTTTTCTTAGTTTAAATTTATTTTTCATCTGGACCTCCTTTGAATTTCACAATCCATGTAAGTATTTCTTCGAAAACTGAAGTGTTGAGTTCGTAGTAAATAAAGTTTTTTTCCTTTTCTTCGTAAATTAGGTCTTGGTCTTTTAAAATCTTTAGGTGGTGGGAGATTGTCGCCTTGGTTAGGTTAAACTTGTCAGAAATTTCTCCTGCGTTCATCCTGCCCGACCTAAGCATATTTAAAATCTCTAGCCTAACAGGGTCTGACAAGGCCTTAAAGGTATCAGAAAACACTAGACCACTTCCCTTCCTCTAATTCTATTTCGATAATTATCTAAATGGTTAATTTAATTATATAAAATTTATTCTCCATGTCAAGACTATTTTGAAATTTATCTAAATAGTTTTTGTTTTAATTATTCACGACTTTATCTTTTCTGAAAATTTTATTTTTGCAAATCACTTACTTTCAATTTTTAAAACTTATTAGCTTCTAAAATTTTAGAATTTATAAATCAACAAATACCTTCTTACATAATAAAAAATATTCTCTTCCACAAAAAATCAAAAAATTAACTTTAATTAACTTTTTAAACAAAAAATAAAAATTTAACTTATAATAATAAAAAGACTCTCTCCTTTCCTTACGATTAGATTAACTTGTGCTTCATTAATTTCTAAGAATGAAATAGTTTCCAGTATGTGGTATAATTAAGACTGGAAGGTGAAATTATGATTCAAAGTTTAGTCAAGGCAGCTAATGTTTTAGACATCTTAAAAAGTGAAAATAGAGAGCTTACAATTGCAGAAATTTCTGAATTTTTAAATATACCCCCAAGCACTGCCCACAGAATTCTCTCTACCCTAATTGGGGTTGGATATGTGTCAAAGGACGAGAGGACCCATCTCTATGGTCTGGGACCTGCCCTGATACCCCTAGGCATTAAGGCATCCTCAAAGCTTGATCCACAAGCTGTGGGTAAGGCAGTCCTTGAAAACTTGTCTAACATGACTAATGAGGACTCTTATTTTGTCATAAAGTCTGGCGACAAGGGCCTCATGCTTTCAAAGGCTGAAGGCAAGCACTCCCTAAAGATTGTGGAAAATTTCGGAATAGAAATTGACCTCCACAAGGGAGCCATAAGAAAGACTATCTTGGCCTTTCAATCTGATGATTATATAAACTACTACTTAAAAAAGGACCTTTCCGACTACCTTGATGCACCTGTTGACAAGGAAGCTCTGAGGCATGATTTATTGCAAATAAGAAGCAATAAAATTTCTGTATCTGATTCAGAATACATTGATTCAGTTATTGGAATTGGAGCCCCTGTCTTTAACTACAAGGACCAACTTGTGGGAGCCATTGGCGTTGTCATACCAAAGGAAAGGATCAACGAGGCTTCTAAAAAAGAATATATTGAGGCAGTGAAAAATGCTGGTATTGAATTTTCAAAAAATTTAGGCTATTCAGATTGATTATTAACTCTACTTTTTACAGTAGAGTTTTTTTTGGACTTTTTATTTTTTTGAATTTAATTTTAATTAACTTATAAAGTCTTATTAAGCTACAAAGATTTATCAAGTTATAAGCTTTTATAAGCTCCTAATTTTTTATCGACTTATAAATTTTTATCAACTCGTGGACTTTTATCATGTCACAAATTTCTATCAACTCACAAACTTCCATTAACTCATAAACTTTTACCAAGTCATTAATTTTTATCAACTCACAAATTTTTATTAAGTCGCAAGATCCCAAAAGCCCACCATATTTTATTTTTTAAAGCTGACCAATTACTTCACAAGTCTAGCTTCTTTTAAAGGTCCTCCTAATTTGTTAAAATGTATCTGGGAGGTTATTATGCCAATACTTAGTTTAACGAATATAAAAAAATCCTATATTGATGAAGAAACTATTAGGGCTGGAAACCTAATAGTTGAGGATAAGGATAAAATTGGCCTTATTGGAATCAACGGAAGTGGCAAGTCCACTCTTTTTAATATAATCACAGAAAATCTTTCCTATGATGAAGGAGAAATTTTTAGGAAAAAAGATTTAAAGGTGGGTTACCTAGAGCAACAACTTAGCCTTCACACTGAAGGGTCCATTTACGACAACTGCCTTTCAATCTTTGCTGACCTAATAGAACTTGAAAAAAACTTGAGAAATCAAGAACACATAATTGCCGCCAACCCCAACAATCTCGACGAAGAGCTCATGAAGTATCAAAGGCTTCAAGATGAGTTTCACAAGAGGGATGGCTATTCTTATAACTCAAAGATAAGGGGAACCCTAATTGGTCTTGGCTTCACAGAAGAGGACTTTGACAAGGACATCTCCACCCTATCTGGTGGGCAAAAGTCTCGTGTGGCCCTAGCCATGCTCCTCCTCGAAGAGGCAGACCTGCTCCTACTTGACGAGCCTACCAACCACTTGGACATTGGGGCAATCTCTTGGCTTGAAAAATACTTAAAGGACATTGACAAGGCTGTCATCATAATCTCTCACGATAGGTACTTCTTAAACAACATTGTCTCCAAGATTGTCCTCTTGGAAAATGGGGAAACCAAAAGCTACAAGGGCAACTACGACACCTACATGAGGCAGAGGAAGAAGGACTTTGAAGTCTTGAAGAGGCAATATGAGGACCAACAAAAGGAAATCAAGAGGCAGGAAGAGATTATAAAGAGATATATGAATCTTGGACGTGACAGGTTCATCAAGCAGGGCAAGAGCCGTAAAAAGATGCTTGATAAGATGCAGAGGATTGAGATGCCAGCATCTAACAAGAAGACCAATCTCCACTTCACGCCAAAGAAAACTTCAGGCAAGGACGTCTTGGAGATCAAGGACCTTTCAAAGTCCTTTGGGGACCACCAAGTCTTCAAAGACCTCAATGCCTTTGTCTACAAAAACGATAAGATTGGGCTAATTGGTCCCAACGGTGTGGGCAAGTCCACCCTCTTTAAGATAATTGCCGGAGAAACTCCTCCGACTTCTGGAGAAGTTAAACTTGGTTCTAATGTGGATGTTGCCTTTTTCTACCAAGAGCTTGACAACTTAAACCTAGACAATACTGTCATGGACGAAATTTGGGACGAGTTTCCAAAACTTGAGCACTTCCAAATTCGAAAGTACCTGGCAGAATTTCTCTTTGTAGGTGACGACATCTTTAAGACAATCGACGAGCTATCTGGTGGAGAGCGTGGAAGGCTGTCACTTTTAAAGATCATGCTAAAAGGTGCAAACTTTCTTGTCCTTGACGAACCTACAAACCACTTGGACATAGACTCCAAGGAAATCCTTGAAGACGCCCTCTTAAAGTACGATGGAACTGTCCTATCCATATCCCACGACAGGTACTTTTTAAATAAGACTGTTGATAAAATTTTTGAAATGACTGGGTCTGGGATTAACACCTTCCTTGGCAACTACGATTATTATCTTGAAAAGACCACAGAGGTGGAAGGTCTTGAGGATGACTACAAGTCAAGGACAGAAATTGAAAAGGAAAAGCGTGAAGAGAGAGAAGAACGCAAAAAAAATAAGGCCCTTCGTAAAGAAAAAGAAAAAATTGAAAAAGAGATTTCAACAATCGAAGAAAAGTTATCCACAATAGACTCTAAACTTGCAGACTCTAACACTTACAGCGATTATCAACTAGCAAGTGATTTATCAATAGAGCGTGAAAACCTTGCAAATACTTTAGAAGACCTTTATGAAAAATGGATGGAACTTGAGGATTGAAAAAATCTTATAAAGTTTTTCTCCACAAGCCTACTTGTGATAAAGACTTTATCCCCAGCTTTATCCACATTATCCACAGGAATATGAACATCTGTCTTAAAAAGTTCTGCACAATTCATGCACATTTTGAAAAAATTCTCATAAAACAAGTAAAATTTGTAATTTTACAAGAAATTTAAGCTAACTTTATAAAAATTATACAATCTTATCCACAATTTCATAAAACTTATCCACTTTTGTGGGTAAAAAAAGAAAAGAGCTAATAAAAAGCTCTTTTTTTCGTGCAGAATTTCAATTTTTGTGGATTAATTAACTTTACAGTCTTTTTATCATGTCCTCGGCTGGGTCTAGGATTTCTATGTCTGTTAACTTTTTAAATTCTTCTTTCATGTAGGGGAAGTGGGTGCAGGCAAGGATGATTCCATCAGGCACATCTTCCATCTTATTGAAAAAATTAAAGAGGTCTCTAAGGTCCAGCTTCTTTACGATTTCTTCTGGCGGAGTCTTCTTTTCAATTTCTTCCACAAGACTTAGGATGCCAAGAGAAATTGTGTCCCTAAAGTTTTTTTCACAGACAAGGGCATCTACACCGTAGGCTGATTTTGAATTTGCTGCAAGGATAATCAACTTCTTATACTTAGAGTCAAGTTCCTTATAAAAGTCCAAGGGAGTGATAATTTGTATTGCCTGACGACGGGATAGGTCGTCGATGTCAATGGAGGCCGAAAGAGAGTTACAGTAGATAAAAATTTTCTCTGCCCCCTTAGCCTTTGCATCCACAATTTTTTCTTCAACGAGCCTTGTCAAGTCTTCCCTTGAATAGTATTGAAGGAGGGACTGGTCCTTGGGGTTCTTAGAAATTGGATAGGACAAGCTTTCAAATCCCCTCTCCCTTAAGAGGTCTACCCCCATCCTTGTGTCTTCATGGGTTCCTGCGAATACTCCAACTTTCATCTTCTCACTCCTTAAAATAAATCCACTTTAATGCCTTGGGCAAGACCTTGTAACTTATCTCTCTTGCCCTGTAAATTTCTCCGTCAATGTTGTATAAAAATTCTTGGTCTGATGAAATCACTCCAGACCTTGTAATAATTTCTCTCACCCCAGGTTTGCCCAGGTGGGTGCCCTTGCGATAGGACGAGAATAATTTCATAATCCCAAGAGCTCCCATCTCATGAGCCAAGATTAAATTCAAGAATCCATCATCAATCCTTCCCCTTGGTGAGGGATTAAACCCGTTGCCATAATAGGATCCATTGCAAAGGGCAGATACCAAAAACCTCCCAACGATTTCTCTTTCATTATCTTCTTGGTCGCAATAAGAAATTTTTAAATTTACAATTTCTAAATTTGCCACACTTTTTATAACTCCGTAGAGGTAGGCAAGCTTGCCTGAAATATTTTTCCTCTTCATGATGTCATAGGCGTACTTCAAAACATTGGTGTCAAAGCCAAGGCTCGTTACATTTATGCAAGTTTTTCCATTTACTTCTACTAAATCAATTGGTAAAATTTCATAATTAAAAATATTTGAAAGTTCAAAGGGTCTAAAGTTTTTAGAAAAGTCGTTGCCCGTTCCTCCTGGCACAAGTCCCAAGGCTGTATCACTAGCTCTAAGGACGCTGGCAACTTCTGATAGGGCACCGTCTCCAGCTTTTATAAAGAATAGGTTGCCTCCCTGGTCTCTGAAGTCCTCTGCAAAGGAGATTGTGTCCCCTGCTTTTTCTGTAATTTTTATTTCATCTTCCTTAAAATATTTTAAAAGTTCTCTCTCAAAATCCTTGTCACGACCCCTACCTGACTTAGAACTTATAATAAATAATTTTTTCATAATTCATCACTTGTCTTTTATTATAGTAAATCTTCCTTGCTTTTCCAATATTCTTAACCTAACTTGTCCTAAAGGACTTTTCTTTGATATTAACTAGGAGAATCTTCCCTAAAACCTGTATTTGCCTTGCTTAAAAATCTCTATTAAATTATAATTTCTTTAAGCTTATTATTAAGGACGAGAGGGTCAAATGGAAAAAAACTATAAAAACCTTACAAAAATTTTATTTTTTATAATAAATCTTATTTTTTATAAGACTTCCCTTGGGAGTCCCACGAGTGACAAGGGCCTTTACATATTAATTATCGCTATTATCTTGACAGGTCGTCTCGACTATTTTCTTTTAAAGCTCTATCCCAAGAAAAATTATAAATTCACTGTGGTGGGATTAAATATATTTTTTAAGATTGGCCTTTCCATTTACTTTAGGGAGTTCCATTCCTTTAATATCTTTGGCAGACTTGGACTTGCAAGAGAAGCTGGCGGCGTCCTTCCAGTTATCTTTAAGGACTTTTCTCCTGCCTATGTCCTCATGATTTTATCTGGCATGGGTCTTGCCTACTTAATTAAAAATTATTACCAAGAAGAAGCCTTTAATAAGGAAGGATTTTATAAGGACCTTGGAATATTTTTTGCCCTTCTCATCCTGCCAGGACTTTTTATAAGACCTCTTAGGGGGACTGAAGTCTACACTTCAACTTTTTTATCTCCCCTTTATACAAGTATCCAAACTAAGGAAGATGCAAAATTCTTAGAAAAGACTGACATAAAAAAATACTTTAGCTTACAAGAGACTAAGTCCAATGACTTTACAGGACTTGCAAAAGACAAAAATATAATTTTCATCCAATGCGAGTCCCTACAAAATGCTGTGGTCAATAAAACTTATAATGGGGAAGAGATAACTCCTTTTTTAAATTCCTTGGTAAAGTCCAAGGGGTCCATCTATTTTGATAATTATTTTGAACTCCTTGGCTTTGGCAACACATCTGATGCTGAGTTCGTCTCCATGACTTCAGTCTATCCTACCCTTGACGGCCAGGCCTATTCTGTCTACAAGGACAAGAAAACTTATGGACTGCCAAAAATGGCCAAAAAGATGGGCTATGAAACAATAGCCATGCACGGCAACACTGGAAAATATTATGACAGGGAAGAAATCTATAAGGGCTTTGACTTTGACAAGATCTATCTGGGAGAAAGTTATGACCAGACTGACCAGGTCATGATGGGCCTATCAGACAAGTCCTTCTTCGACCAGTCCTTTGAATTTTTAAAAGAAGCTGATAAGTCAGACAAAAAGTTTTTCGCCCTCATGGTAACTCTTACAACCCACACCCCCTACAATCTGCCAGAAAACTTGCGAGAGATTCCAAAAGAAGCTGATGATAAAATGGACTTTGTCTACGATTATGTTTCTTGTGCCCACTACACCGACAGGGCAATGGAAGAATTTTTTGACAAGTTAGAAAAATCTGGAATCTTAGATAAGACTGTAATAGTTATTTACGGTGACCACCACGCCTACACCCTTAACAATACAAAAAACAAAGAGTCTATGGAAAGATGGCTGGGACGAGAAGTCGACTACGACGACATGATGAACATCCCCCTCCTCATCCATGTCCCTGGCTACAATAAAAATATAACAAGACACAATGTTGGCTCACAAGTTGACCTCTATCCAACTATCCTAAACCTAATGGGCTGGGACAGAAATGAAATTCCGACTTTTGGGATTGACCTACTTGGCTGGGGTAAGGAAGTAGACGACAACGCAGCCTATCCTCAAACCTACCTCTTGAAGGGTTCCTTTATCACATCAGACAAGGTCTTTGAATATTCTCGCGACGGCGTTTTTGAAAACTCTAGGCTGATTGATAGGAAGACGAGAAAGCCCCTTCCCCTTGACCAGGCAAGGAAGGAATCAGACTGGGCAAAGATATGTATCGACTACTGCAAAAACTTAATGACTAATGACAACTTAATAGAACTCGTGGAAAAAAATAAAGAAGACTGATTAATGACCAGTCTTCTTTTCTTCTTTAAGTCTTAATATCCTAATAATTTCTAAAATAAATAGGATGAAAATTCCCAAAATAAATCCAGGGATTGAAAAATTATATAAGTTTAGTGGAGGGTTTCCACCAAAAGTCGTTGGCCCCATGGAAATGGCATAAAGGGACCCTATGATCATGCCAAGTATAAGATACATCATCTTGCCTCGATTATTCCTCATCCTCTGTCTTATAATCCTTATGGACATAAAAATTCCAAAGAGGACTCCAAGGGTCATAACTATAAGGGGCATGAGCTTGTCAAAGTTAAACCTCATGACTTCTCCCAAGGCTTCAACTACAGGTATGTAGACTCCTGCTATGAGAAGTATTGATGAGCCAGATATTCCTGGCAAGACCATGACAGAGATGGCAAGGCCACCTGCTAGGAAGAGATAGATATAGTCAAAGACATTGGGATTAATTAGGTCAAAGTCCCCAATGAATTTTGACTTCCCCCTAAAGATTACTAAGACTACAACGATAAGAAGCCCGAGAAAGATAAAATAAAAGTCCTCCTTGTTTTCCCTTAAAATTTTTATCTCAGTAGAAATTAAAAAGGGAAGGGACATAAGGGTTAGGCCTAGAAAGACTGAAGTCATGAAGTAAATCTCCCTTTGAAAAAGTTCTGATAGGAAAAAAATACTCAATAGGAGTCCAAAGATCCAACCTAGACCGAGATTAAAGAGATACTTAAAGGCCTGCCTCCTCTTTTCTCCCTTACTCCCAAAAAATTCGTGCAAGCTGTCTATAAATTTATCATAAAAACCTAGGATGAAGGCAAGGGTGCCCCCACTGACTCCGGGTACAGAGTCGGCTATTGCCATGACCATCCCGTTAAAAAAATTAATTAACATAAATCCTCCCTTTGTCTATGATAACATTTAATTGTAAAAATTATTTTCAAAGGAGGAAATTTTACAAATTTTTATTATTCTTTATCTCATTAAAGGTTTATCCTTTAAAATCCTTTTTTTGTGGTATATAATAATTGATAAGAAATATTTTATTAAGTACATAAAAATTTGACAAGGAGGATAAACATGAAAGATAAAAAATTTTTAGGGATTTTAATAAGCATACTTCTTGGACTGGGACTTGTTACTTACACAAAGGACCCCTTCTTAAGCATCTTTATCTATATCTGCCTTGTAGCTGTCTATAAGTTAATAGGAGCTTTGGTTTTAGAAGCTAAATAAAGTCTAGAGGCTCGACAGAGTCTCTTTTTTATTTGGTTTTTCAAGCTAATAAAAAATTCCACTATCTCAAGTGGGAAAATTTTTGTAATTTATATGAGTAATTTTAATAATTTTTTATAAAAAGTATTAAAATGTCCTTAAGAATTTTAGGAGGAAGTATGAAGAATATAAACTTAGACGAACCCGTAGCAAGTCTCATTGAGAAATTTCCAAACTTAAAAAACATTTTAAAGGATTTGGGTTTTACTGAAATTACAAATCCCCTAGCCCTTTCTACTGTGGGAAAAATGGTTTCGATAAAAAAAGGAGCCAAGATAAAAAATATAGACTTGGATTTAATCAAGGAGAAGTTAAGAGAAGAAGGCTTTAATCTAGTTGATGAAGAAATTGTTAATAATGATGCCAAGGAAGATAAGGATAGGCTTGAACTTTTAAAGTCTTATATCGAAAGACTTTCCAAGGGCGAAGACTTGGAGGCTGTTAGAAGTGATTTTGTAAAAAATTTTAAGGATGTATCTTCAAAGGAAATAGTTGATGCTGAACAAGAACTAATTATGAGTGGCCTTCCCCTAGAAAAGGTCCAAAAACTTTGCGACATCCACTCTGCACTTTTCCACGAAAGTAATATTGTAGATGAGAGTCAAAAAGATTTAGAAAAAATCCCAGGTCATCCCCTAAATATTTTAAGTTTAGAAAATAAAAAAATTAAATTTTTGGCTGACGAGGTTAAAAATAGCGAGGACAAGTTAGCTAAGATAAGAGAGCTTTTGAAAATAAATTCTCATTATGGGAAAAAGGCTGGACTTATTTATCCCCTTTTGAAAACAAAATACAATGTTAGTGGTCCTAGCGATGTTATGTGGGCTGTTGATGATGAAATAAGAAGTGACCTATCACGCATTGTGAAGACAAATTCTTATGATGAGGAAAGCTTAAATAAACTTTTAGATAGGGTCTATGAAATGATATATAAGGAAGAAAATATCCTCTTCCCCCTTTTAAAAGAAAACTTCACAGAGGAAGAGTGGAATAAGATCTATGGCGACTTTGAAGAATATGGACTAGACCTTCTTGATGATGTCCCACTTTGGAAGGACTACAAGCCTAAAGAAATCCTACCAAAAGAAGAAGTTTCTTGTGGAAGCCTTGAATTCGAAACTGGAAGCTTAAAGATAAAGGAAGCCCTTCAAATTTTTAGGACCCTTGATGCCGAACTAACCTTTATAGATAAGGATGACTTTGTAAGATATTATTCTGAGGGTAAGGACAAAATATTTCCTAGACCTAAGTCCTGTTTAAATAGAGACGTGGCCTCTTGTCATCCTCCAAAAGTTGTCCCAATGGTAAAGTCCTTGCTTGATGATTTCAAAAGCAAAAAGAGAGATCGTCTAGTTGTATGTAGAGATATTAAGGGAAAGAAAATCCTAGTTAAGTACCTTGCAGTTTATGATGAAGCTGGCGCTTATATGGGCACCCTGGAAACAGTTGAGGACATAAGCCAATATTAATGATATGAAAAAAAGCCTCATTAGGGGCTTTTATTTTATGATATTAATTATTGTGTCACAGGATTTTTTAATATCTTCATTAAAAACTTTATAAAAAATTTCCTCCTTATTTATAGAGTAATTGGCGTCATAGTATTTTATTATCAAGTCTTTAATTATAAGATCGAAGTTTTCTTCATCCAGCAACTTCAAATAATTTTCGTATCTCTTTGCGTTTATATATCTCCTTAAATTTTCAAATGCCGAGATAAGCTCTTCTTTTTTCTCCAATTCATAGTCACTTAAATAGTCGGACTTAATGCGCTCTATTCTTCTTTCAATTGTGTCCTCAATTAAAAAAACTTTATCAGTCTGCGCCATAGCCTTTATAAGTTCCCCAGGAAGATTTATGCTTCCTATACGTGAGGACTCTCCTTCTACAAAGACCGGGCCTTGTTTAAAACTTTTAAAGCTTTCCATAAGCTCCGACTCAAAGGTCTTTTGAGAAGGCTGCAAGCCCATGCCTACTCCCCCAAAGAGGGATCCTCTGTGTCTTGCAAGTCCTTCAAGGTCAAGGACATTCTCCCCTCGCTTCCTTAGCTCTTTTAAAATTTCCGTCTTGCCACAGCCAGTGTAGCCTTTAAGGACCACATACTTGTAATCCTTAAGAGTCTCCATAAAGTTAAGGACATATTTTCTATATGACTTGTATCCGTGATCTAACTTGTAGACCTTGTGTCCCAAGGTCTTTAAGAGATTAAAAAGTGCAGTAGAACGAAAACCTCCCCTAGAACAAAAGAGGACAACTTCATGGTCTTCTTCCATTTGGGAAATGCGCCTATAGTAATCCGTAAGCTTAGGTGCAAAAAACTCCACACCTTTTTCCTTTGCTCCCTTTATATCTCCTGACACATAGAGAGTGCCTACAATTTTTCTCTCCTCATTTGAAAGTAGGGGCATGGATATTGCTCCTAAAATTGTCCCCTCTTCAAACTCTCCTTCACTTCGCAAGTCAATAAAGAGAGGATTTTTAAATTTTAAAATTTCTTCATAATCTGTTGCTTTAAACATAGCTTTATTATAGTTGTTTTAAAAAATTTTTTAAAGTGTTATAGTGAGTATAGAGGTGAAACGATGAAGCTTCAAGTATGCGGAGGTTGTAACGCAAAAATTTCAGCCTCCTCTTTAAAAGCAACTTTAGACATATTGGAAGTATTTAAGAGAAAAGAAGTCTTGGAAGGCTTTGCAAAAAATGACGATGCCGCCATTATAAAATTAAGTGACGATATAGCAGTGGCACTTACCTGTGACTTCTTTCCTCCAATGGTAGAAGACCCCTTTGCCTTTGGAGAAATTGCGGCAGCAAATGCCCTTTCAGATATTTATGCCATGGGTGGCGAGCCTGTGGCAGCACTTAACTTAGTCTGCTTTCCAGAAGAGGAAGACAGAAGTATTTTGGAAGAAATATTAAAGGGCGGAGCTGCAAAACTTAAAGAGGCCCAGTGTAGCTTGGTGGGCGGCCATTCTATTCACGACCCAAGAATAAAATATGGACTTTGTGTCATGGGAATCTTAAATCCCCAAAAAATTTACAGCAACAACTCTTCAAGAGTGGGCGACAAATTAATACTTACAAAGCCCTTGGGCGTGTCCCTACTATCATCTGCAAGGACTGTGGGTGAATGTGAGGATAAGTACTTTAAAGGAGCAGTGGAATCCATGAGGACTTTAAACAAGTACGCCTGCGAAATACTTAAAAAGTACAAAGTAAATGCCATGACCGATGTGACAGGCTTCGGTCTTATAGGTCACTTAAGTGAAATGGTCTCAGACACAGCTGTAATTTATTCAAATAATTTAAAAATACTTTCCGGTGCAAAGGAGGCTGCAGAAGAATTTCTCTTTACTGCAGGAGGTCAGCGCAACAGAAAGTCTTACGCCGACTTGGTGGACTTTGAAATCCAGGACTTCGCCTTGGAAGAAGTCCTTTTCGATCCCCAAACATCAGGTGGACTTTTGGCATCAATTGCAGAAGACGGAGAAAAAGCTTTGGAAGAATTGAAAGCTGCAGGAATTCCCGCAGCAATTGTGGGAGAAATAATTCCCCCTCAAGATAAAAAAATAATAGTGAGGTAAAAAATGAAAGAAATCGATGCACTTGGACTTCTTTGCCCAAGACCTGTAATACTTGCGAAAAAGTTAATTAAAGAAGAAAACCCTAAGGAATTTGCAGTCCTTGTAGACAATGAAATCGCAACTGAAAATCTATCCAAGATGGCTGACCAATTGGGCTACGACACAGAGGTGGAAAAGGGAGACAAGGTCTACAAGGTAAAATTTAAAAAAAATAGGGACAAAAAGCTTGAACAAGACTACAACAAGGAGGAATTTATTGTAGTCTTTTCATCAGATGAACTTGGCATAGGCGATGAAGAATTTTCCAAAAAACTTTTGGAAGGATTTGTCTACTCCCTTTCAGAAAAAGACCAAGTCCCCACATATGTAGTCCTTTATAATCACGGAGTAAGGCTTTCCACAATAAATGAAAACACCGTAGCCGACCTTAAAAAATTAGAATCAAAGGGTACGACTGTACTCTCCTGCGGCCTTTGCTTAGGCAACTACAACTTAAAGGAAGAGCTTAAAGTGGGACAAGTGACAAATATGGACAAGATTGTGGATCTGCAAATACATTACAGGACAGTGAAGCCCTGTTGAGTTACAAACTTTTAACCTTTAGGTCGGTAAACTATGCCATGGAAGCGGAGAAAAAGACTAAGGACTTAAGGACCCGCCTTATCACTCTCCCATCTTGGATTACATCTGATTGCGGCTTCGGTCTTAAAGTGGGAGAAAATTTGGAGGACGTTTTGAAAATTTTAGGTAGAGAAAATATAGAAGGGATTTACGATCTCAAATGATTTACTTGGACAATGCATCAACAACTTTAATAAAGCCTGAGTCAGTAGGCATAGCCGTAATGGAAGGCATTAACTCTCGCAATTTCGCAAACCCCAACAGAGGCTCCTATGAAATGTCTTTAAATTCTTTAAGAGCCCTTTACGATTTGCGAGAAGACTTGGGAGAACTTTTTGGCGTGAAGGCACTAAACCTGTCCCTCTGCGCAAATGTCACTACTGCCCTCAACTTGGTTTTAAATTCGCTTTTACATGAAAAAGATCACATAATTACTTCAATGGCGGAACACAACTCAGTCCTTCGTCCTTTAAATCATTTAAAACTCAAAGGAGTAGAAGTGTCCTACCTTCCTTTAAAAGGAGATAAAATCGACTTAAGCTACCTAAATAAACTCCTTCAAAAAAACACAAAGGCAGTTTGTCTTACAGCAATGTCAAATGTATCGGGACAAATCACCTGCTTAAAAGCTGCGGCAGACTTTTGTAAAAAACAGGGACTTATTTTAATCATAGACGGAGCACAAGCTGCAGGCACCATGGACTTAAATTTGAAAGACTTTGACCGTACCATCCTTTGCTTCACGGGACACAAGTCCCTTTACGGACCGGAGGGCACAGGAGGCCTTGCCCTAAAAGGAGATATAAAATTTGAAGAAGTCTTCTCAGGCGGCGGCGGAAATTCAAATGACGAGCACCAAAGCCCATTTATGCCTGACATATTTGAATACGGAACCATAAATGTCCATTCCAACTTAGGACTTTTGGCTGGAGTAAAGTATGTAAAGTCACTGGGCATGGATAAAATTTCAAAGGACCTGTTTGAACTTTCATCCTACCTTTACAAGTCCTTGAAGTCTTTGGAAGGCATAAGGCTTTATGGAGACCACCACTATCCTCACGGACCAATTGTGTCCTTTAACTACAAGGACTATGCTTCAGAAGAAGTGGCTGACCTACTTTGGCAAAAGGGAGAGATCGCCACGAGGGCAAAACTTCACTGCGCCCCTCTCTTTCACAAGGCCATGGGCACAGATAAAAGAGGCATGGTGCGAGTGTCCCTCTCCACCTTCAACAGCTTTGAAGACGTGGACAAACTTATTGAAACATTAAAAATTATAGCCTAATTATAAGAAGACTTATGTAAGCTATAAGCTGTGCGGGAAGAGGAAAAAGTTAGATAGGTGCTAATTTAGGACTAAAAGGAAGTAGATTAAGCCTAATTTAAATTTCTATTTTATATTAAAGGGGATAGATGCAAGCCTAAATACTTGCGTCTATCCCCTTTAACAAATTCCCCAATAAAAAAGCAGGTCATTAATTATTTTTATCTTTTGCCCTTTCTATTTTCGTAGTCTTTTGTGATTTCGTCCTTCCAGTGTTTGTCGACTCTTCCCTTGTTTCTTCTTACATAGGATATGGCATCGCCTATGACTCTGTAGTTTAGTTCTGTGCCTTCTTCGTCGCTATGATACTTTACCGCCATTTCTCTCCTTATGCCAAATTTTTCTCCTTCTCCTTCTGCGTCTATGTTTGCGCCTAGGAAGATAAATTCCCAGCCATATTTCTCTCTTTGCTCGGTTATTAGTCTTTTTACTTCTCTGTAACCGTAGCTTCTGCTGGCATTTTCCATGCCGTCTGTGGTGATTACAAATAATGTCTTATCTGGCACATCTTCTTTGCGAGCATACTTGTGAATGTTTCCTATGTGTTTTATGGCTCCTCCCACTGCATCTAGTAGTGCGGTGCAGCCTTCTACATAGTATTCTTCCTCTGTCAGCCTTGGTAGGTCTTTTATGGACACTCTGTCGTGTATCACTTTACTTTCTTCATTAAATAATATTGTGGAGACATAGGCTTCTCCTGCTTCTTTTTTTTGCCTTTCGATCATGGAGTTAAATCCACCTATTGTGTCCTTTTCCAAGCCTTCCATTGAGCCACTCTTATCTAATATAAATACAAGTTCTATCATTTTTATCCCCTCTTTCTTTTACTATATTGTAAAGAAATAAGAAGAAATTTAGGTCACTTCCAAGGCGACATTTATCCTCCAATTAAAGGTTGGTCAAAGGCAAATAATGTTTCATTTATTTCAAAGATGTTGTAATTTTTTCTTTCGATAAAATACTCAATTATTACGTCAAACTTGCTGCTTCTTGTGAGGGTATAACCGGCTCTTCCTATTAAATCTTCCATCCCATCCTTATTCAGTTCCAATGCCAAGGCAAAAGCTATTGCTGTGGCCTTTGACGGACGATAGTCTGGATTGTTTTTGATTTTGGAAAAAAGCTTTCTGTCAATATTTGCTCTTTTATAAACTTCAGGATCCGTCTTGCCGGACTTGTCTATGAGTCTTAATAAGGTCTTAGAGAATCCTTCGTCCAAATTTTTTAAAATGTCCTCTATACTTTCACTGTCTTGTATAAGGGGTGCTATTTTTTTAGCCTCTAAATTATAGCTTCGGTAAAATGAGCCTATGTATTCTTCATTTATTTTTTCTTCCACGTAGTTTTCTGAAATATATTCTTTTACCGACTGAAAGAGTTTTTTTGACAATGAAAAGACGTCCTTTGAAAAGACTGCAAGGTAGATGTGCATTTCATTTTTTAATAAAAATTCGCTCACTTCTTTAATGACAATTTGAAGTGCCAAGTCATTTGGGTATCCACAGGTTCCTGTTCCAATCAAAGGCATGGCTATGGAGTCGCAGCCCTTTTCTTTTGCCAAGTTTAAAGAGTTTTTAATGCAGGCTGAAAGTATTTCTCCTTCCCCCTTATATCCACCTTCCCAGGATGGAGTTGAAATGTGGATTACATATTTTGCCTTTAAATTATATGCAGGTGTAATAAAGACTTTGCCAAAGGCTATGTCTCCGATTTTCTTTCTTGCATTGAGAAGGTCTGGCCCCGCACCTTTGTGGATCTCACTATCTACTCCACCACCTACTATAGGCTTAGGGTTTGCCGTATTTACAATTGCATCCACTTTCATATTTACTATGTTGTTTCTCACTATTTCAAATGGCATAAGTTCCTCCTTTCTATATTTTATAAAAGTGTGTGAATTTTTGATGTGCCTAGAAAATATAGAAGACATTTAAGTTCCCTATTGGGCATTCATAATTAGACCAAGCTGTGCCTATATATCACTTAATAATATTCCCAATATCAACAATAGTCCCAAATAAAAAAACCTATGAATTTAAACTCATAGGCTTTTTCTACTTAAAGACTCCCTAAATCAGTTTTCTAAAATCCCTAATTCAATAAGCCTTTGAATTGACTTTTTTAATTTTTATTTCCTATGACTTCATTGTAAATTTCTTCTGACCTGTCGATGTAAATGTCAGACAAGCTTGCACGGAAGGGTGGTGTACAGAAGAAGAGAGTTATAGCTGCAATTAATCCAAATATAATTGCTAATATTGCTGCTGCAGGTGCTTTAATAGATAGAATTGCTGTGACAAGTGCAATGACTCCAGTAAGCAAAGTAATCTTATAGGCCTTCAGGCCTGCCATAAAGCTTTCAGAAAATAATTTTATACCTGCCTTAACAATAAGCTTAAGGCTGTCAAAAAAGCTCAGGTCCCTGTATCTCTCATCTGCCATGAAGAAATTCATGTAGGCAAAAATAAGAGATGTAAAAATCGTTACTAGGATAAATAAAACTACTATGATTATAAGAATCTTAGTGTTGTTTACTACATAATCATTAAAGAATAAAATGCTTCCTCCTGAGGCAAGTGTGACTAACAAATCTAGTATTACAGTAATAGCTCCCACCAAGATATTCATCAAAAAGACCTTGCCTGTCATAGTTTTTATTCCCCTGAAATAATCAGAAAAACTTCCTTCTCTGTCATAAAGAAGTCCCCTACAAATTATGTAGTCAAAAATAAAAGCCACAAAGCCACCAAGAATTGAAAGGTCTCCGTCAAAAATATTTTGCAAGATACCCACAAGAATTGCATTGACTATAAGAATTAATAGAATAGATCCGTAACTGTACTTTCTCATTAAACCATCTCCTTGTATGTTTTATAAACCCATATTATCACAAATTATTTTAATTCTGTAGTTTTTATTATTTATTTTTGTCGTATTTAATTTTACAAATTATCAAATAAAAAAATATTGCAATCGGTTTCTTTTTCATGCTATAATATTTTTCCGAGTTCATAAATAGGAGGTGAATTATGTTTTTAAAACGAGAAGAAATAGTTAAAAAAATTGAAAAATCCATAAAGAAAAGTGAAAGATTTATTGGAGAAGGCGAGCTAGCAACTTACATACCAGAACTTGCCAATGTTGATCCAAATGGCTTTGCCTTATCCATTGTAACTACGACAGGAGATGTTTACAACTTTGGTGATATAGACACTGTTTTCTCTATGCAATCCATTTCAAAAGTTATCTCACTTATAATGGCTTTAAATGATAACACTATACAAGATGTATTTGAAAAAGTTGGAACTGAACCAACTAAATACAAGTTTAACTCTTTAATACCAATTGATGACAAGCCCTCTAATCCCTTGATAAATGCAGGTGCAATAACAACTGCATCTTTAATCGTTGGTAAGGATGTGGACGAAAAATTCCAAAGAGTTTTGAATTTGGTAAAGAAATTATCAGACAGCGAAAAGATAAGCTTCTTAAAAGAAGTTTACACATCTGAAATGGAAACTACTGATGTCAACAAATCAATTGCCTATTACCTTCGAAGCAAAAAAATCTTTTCTTTAAACGCCGATGAAGTTCTAGACCTATATATAAGAAATTGTTCTATAGGAATTAATGCAAGTGAGCTTGCTCACCTTGGAGCAGTTCTAGCTAATGGTGGTTCTGATCTTGTAACAGGCGACGAAATGGTTTCAAAAGAAGCCGTTAAAATTGTCCTTGCACAAATGGCATCCTGCGGTATGTACGAAGAAAGTGGAGAATTTCTTTTAAACGTGGGAATTCCATCAAAGAGTGGGGTCAGCGGAGCAATACTTGGCATCGTACCTGGCAAATGTGGAATTTGCACTTATTCGCCAAGACTTGATGCTTCAGGAAACTCAATACGTGGCAAGAACCTTTTGAAAATCTTGTCAAACGATCTAAATTTAAATATATTTTTATAAGGAGTAATTATGGGAACTATAATTCAAACTATTCACGACATAGGAAATTTACTTGGGCAGAAAATGTATGCTGATGCCTTCTCAATGACCACTGGTCTTTTGAGTGACACTATTTATACATACCTGCTTATACCACTACTACTTGGAATTGGAATTTTCTACACTTTTAAAATCAAGGGTGGTCAAATAACAAATATCGGACATGCAATAAAGCTAATTTCTAAGCCAGCTGAGGATAAAAACTCTATTTCCCCTTTTAAGGCTTTCACAATTTCAGCCGCATCACATATTGGTACTGGTAATATCGTTGGTGTTGCCGCAGCCGTATCTATTGGTGGTCCCGGTGCGGTATTTTGGATGTGGGTAACAGCTCTTATTGGTGGAGCATCATCCTTTGTAGAAAATACTCTTGGTCAAGTATTTAAAGAAAGAAACCCTGATGGAACTTTCAAGGGTGGTCCTGCTTTTTACATGGAAAAGGCTCTTGGTAAACCAAAGCTTGCAGCCTTATTCTCCGTTGTAATAGCAATAGTTTATGGTATTAACTTTAACGCTATGCAAGCTAATACAATCGCAGCTGGATTTAACTCTTCTTTTGGTCTTGACAAAAAAATTGTTGCATTTGTACTAATAATCCTAGCTGGATTAATTATCTTTGGTGGACTAAGAAGAATCGCTGATGTAACAAGTTTACTTGTACCTTTCATGGCAATTATCTATATGGCAGTTGTACTTTTCATAGTAATAAAAAACATTGCTCTTATACCACACATGTTTGGTCTAATCTTTGAAGGAGCCTTCTCTCTTAAAGCAGGCTTTGGCGGCTTATTTGGAACAGCAATCCTAAATGGTATTAGACGTGGACTTTTCTCCAATGAAGCTGGAATGGGTGCAGTACCAAATGCATCAGCAGTAGCAGATGTTTCTCACCCTGCAAAACAAGGTCTTATCCAAGCACTTGGAGTTTACCTAGACACAATCCTTGTTTGTTCAGCAACAGCTTTTGTTGTAATCTTATCTGGCGAAGGAATTTATGCATCAGACCTAAAAGGATTAGAAATCACACAAGCAGCCCTTGCAAATGAAGTTGGCTCTTGGTCAAATTACTTCCTAACATTCTGTGTATTAATGTTTGCCTTCTCTTCAATTGTTGGTAACTATTACTACGGAGAAAATAACATCTTAAAGCTAAACTTTGGTAAAAATGCCCTTAATATCTACAGGGTAATTGTCCTTATAGCTGTAATTCTTGGTTGTGTTGGAGACTTCTCAATCGTTTGGAACACAGGGGACGTATTCATGGGTATTATGGCAGTAATCAACTTAGTTGTATTAATATTTTTAGGAAAGATATCTGTTGGTGTTTATAATGACTATATGAAACAACTTAAAGAAGGAAAAGATCCTGTATTTAATCCAGAAGATGTAAAAGAACTTAAACCATATTTAGATAAAATTACAGCCTGGAATAAGAGATAAAAAAGTCGCAGCTTAGTCTGCGATTTTTCTTTTTAAGATTTTAATTTATAAAAGTTCTATCTAGGGTATAATTAGACTACACAATACATAAAGGAGGAAGACATGAAGAAAATACTTGGCGCTCTAGTGGCAAATGCCTTGTCATTTTACCTACTAGACCTAATGTTTAATAATGTTTATTTTGAAAAAGCAAGTGCCTTTGTGGCAATGGCAATAATTTTTTCACTGGTTAACCTTACAATAAAACCAATCCTAAAGTTTTTGTCCTTCCCAATTACGCTTTTAACACTGGGCCTATTCTCACTAGTTGTTAACGCAGTGGTCCTTAACATTGCTTTTAGCTTGGTGTCCACAGCCCACATTGGAAGCTTTGGGACAGCCTTCTGGGCATCAATAGTCCTAAGTTTTATAAACAGTGCCATAAGAGAATTTATAAGCAATAACTTTAATTAAAAAAACAAGCCGTAGGAGAAAAAACCTACGGCTTATTTTTTTAACGGTATTTAATTACATCAGTTGCGAGCTCAAGCATTTCAATGGCGACATTAAAGTTTTCGCCAAAGAGGTCAAAGACTGCATCTTCAGAAAGAACTCCACAGGCAAGGTCTTCTGGTAGCTCGCCCTTGTCATACCTTTCTAGGTCATCAAAATATTCTTGAGAGCTGTAATAATTGCTAAGCTTCATATATTCATCTTGGTGGTCAGCAAACTTTTCAATTGCAGCCCTTAGTTCTTCAATCAAAGCATTGTGATCATTTAAAATCTTTTCCATCTCACTAATTCTCTTAACAGGATCCATAACATCCTCCTTTATAAAATAAGAAAAATTCTTTTACATTTATGATTATAATACAAAACTTTTATTAGGGGCGGAGAATATATAAATTTAACCTAAACTTAACAAAATTCATAAGTCTACAAATAGAAAAAGATAGACACAAAGCCTATCTCTTTCTTAGTTTTGGTTTTTCTATTGTATTTTACTTATTTGATATAGTGAACGTGATTTATTATGTCCTTATAGACTTCTTCTTTTCTCTCGTTGTAGATGACCTTATTTTGTTCAAAGATGTTGTTTCCTTCACTGTCTATAGAAACAATTAGGGGACCAAATTCTTCAACATCACATACCCAAAGTGTTTCTGGCATACCAAGGTCCTTCCACTGTGCATCTACAATTTCTTTTACCCTTGTAGCTGCCCACACAGCATTACCTGCTGGGATAACTAGGTGAAGGGCCTTGTTTTTCTTACAACCACGAGCAGTTCCTTCGCCCATGCCACCCTTTCCAATTATTATTCTCACGCCAGTTTTATCTATAAACTCTTCTTCAAACTTTTCCATCCTCATGGAAGTTGTAGGTCCAACAGAAATCATTTCGTACTTGCCATCTTTTTCAGCAATAATTGGACCTGCGTGTAGGATTGCCTTGTCCTTTACATCAACTGGAAGTTCAAGTCCTTCTTCTATTACCCTTCTGTGGGCAACGTCACGACAAGTTACCATTCTTCCTGTTAAATAAACAATATCTCCAACCTTTAAGTCTTTTATATCTTCAGCTGATATAGGTGTTGTTAAAATTTTCTTACTCATAGTTCTATCCCCTCATGACTTAGTATTTCATAATTCATTTCTTCGTCAAGTACAATTAGACCTCTTCTGTGTGACCAACATCCAACATTAAGTGCAACAGATAGTACACTTGGGTGTCTAGCTGTGTTAACAATGTTAACGCCCATTACAGAATTTTCTCCTCCAAAACCTTGAGGTCCAATTCCTATTTTATTAATTCCTTCTTCTAATCTTTTCTCTAGGTCTCTAGCTCTTTCATCTTCATTTTCTTCTCCAACCTTTTTCATAAGGGCAAGCTTGGAGTTTACTGCTGCAGTTTCAATTGATGTACCAATTCCAACTCCAACTAAAAGTGGTGGGCAGGCATTAAGTCCATAGGAAGTCATCCTATCTAGAATGAATTTTACAACCGCTTCGTAGCCTTCACCTGGCATAAGAGTTACACCTGCACCTGGAAGTGAACAGCCACCTCCTGCCATGTAAGTGTAAATTTTTGCTGATGAACCTGGAACAGTTTTTGTAAATACTGTTGGTGTTCCCTTACCAATGTTTTTTCCTGTGTTGTACTCTTCAAAAGTTTCAACACTGTTGTGTCTTAGTGGAGTTTCCATAGTTGCCTTGTAAGTTGCTTCTCTTAGAAGTTCTTCTAAGTTTCCTCTTAGTGGGAAGTCTTCTCCAACTTCACAGAAGAATTGTAGGACTCCAGTGTCTTGGCAAGAAGGTCTCTTCATTTCCCAAGCAAGTTCTTGGTTCTTTTTCATTGTTTCGTAAATAGTTTTTGCTAGTGGACTAGTTTCCTTCTTTGAAAGCTCTTCAAGTTTGTCTTCAACATCCTTTGGAAGTTTCATACTAACTAATCCAACAAAAGCTGACATTTCATTTATTAATTTCTTTTCTAAATTTTCTTTGTTCATTTTATACTCCTTTTAATTTGGGAAGAAAGGGAAGAATATTGGTAGTAGGATTAGGGCAAATATTCCACAAACTATAATAAGTGGCAAGCCTGCCTTTACATAATCGTTAAACTTATATCCCCCAATGTTATAAACCATTGTGTTAGCTGGCATTCCTATTGGCGTTGCGTAAGCCATGGATCCACCAATTACTGTTGCCATTAAGACTGCTCTTGGGTCTGCACCAATTGCCTGTGATATGGAAATTGAAATTGGAACCATAAGGGCAGTAGTCGCTGTGTTTGACATAAAGTTTGTAAGTGTTGCGCAGATTATAAAAATTATAATCATAAGTGCTGTTGGAGAAGGATTATCTCCTAACTTTGACACAATTGTGTTGGCAATTAAGTCACCTGTGCCTGTTTCCTTTAAGGCTGATGCAAGTGCAAGTGATCCAACGTATAAGAGAATTGTGTTCATGTCAATTGACTTTATAGCATCTGATGATGAAATAACTCTTGTAACTACAAGAACTAGGGCTCCAATCCAAGCTGAAACAAAAAGTTTTATTCCTATTTTCTTTTCAAATACCATGGCAAGTACAGTGAAAATTAAAACTATAAGTGAAACCCATCCCTTCCATTTAGGAATGTCATCGTAGGATTTTTCTTGTGAGTAAATTGAATCTGCATCTTCATTAGCTGCATTGTCAGGAAGAAGTTTAAATCCAATTGTCACGAAAAATATTATTCCAACAATCAAAATAGGAAGTCCAATCTTCGCATACTCGAAAAATCCAAAGGACTCTCCAATAGTTTCAAGTCCTGATTGGGCGATCATGTTACCTGGTGCTCCAATTAAACTCAAATTTCCACCCATAGCTGCTGCAAAAACAAGTGGCAGCAAAATTTTTGATTTTGGGAACTTTGTTGATTGAGAAATCCCAATTAAAACTGGAATTAAAACTGCAGCTGTTCCTGTGTTTGATAAAATCCCCGACATCAAACCAGTTATAATCATAACTGCAGCGATAAGTTGCCTTTCAGTTTTGGCAAACTTTGTAACAAGTCCACCAACTTTTTGTGCCATTCCTGTTTCGAAGAAGGCCGCTCCAATGATAAACATTGCCATAAATAGGAGTACATTTGAGTCAGTGAAACCAGCAAAGGCATCCTTAGCTTCTAGTATATTTGTTAGTGTTAGGCCCACTGCAACGATCATAGCAGTAACCCATAGTGGAATTTTTTCCCATGCAAACATAACTATTGCAAAAAGTAAAAATCCAAGTGTAATTGTTTGCGTATTCATAATAGCCTCCTTAAACTTTATTGATTTCATTATATGGAAGGCATTCTAGTTAATCTATCCTTATCTTAAGTAAAAATTTTGTCATGAAAACAAAAATTTTTAATTTTTTTAATTTTTTAAGAAAAGCTTTTTCATTTAATCTTAAGATTTTACATCTTTAGTCCTATTTTATCCCATAAATCATCTCTTCTTTATATTTTTAATAAAAAAACCTATCTTAAATTTTTGATAGGTAAAATTTTAAGATTTGAAAATTTATATTTTTAATTTCAAATAAAAAACTTCGGCATAACCGAAGCTTCTAATTTTATAAATTTTTCATTTCCTCTTCTAAGTTTTTAATTATTCTCTCGTAAACTTCTCTCTCAATGTCTTGAGTCCTTAACTTTATCTTATCCTCTTCCTTATTTTCTCTTGGCATGGACCAGTCTCTTTTTGCTCTCAACCAATGTGGATTGTCTTCGCTTAAGAAGACTTTTTTAAACTGGGCATCTATCTCAAGAGTTTCCTTGTCCAAACTTTCCCTGTATTCAGATGGTGACCTGCCAAAGCTTTCTCTAAAGGCATTGTTAAAGCTCCTAACATTAGAAAATCCATGATCAAAGGCTATATCAGAAATTTTTTTCTCACTTTGCTTGAGGTCCTTTGTTGCATTTGAAAGTCTCTTCCTCTGCAAGTATTCTGTAAAAGAAATCCCAAGATTCTTTGAAACAATTTCAGAAGTGTAGTTTGGATGGTAGCCAACAAGGTCAGCCAAGTCCTGAAGACTAATTTTCTCCCTGTAATTCTCGTCTAGGTACTTTATTATCTTCCTCATAGCTTCATCGCTGTCTGCCCCAAACTTTTCACTCTTGCTTCTTACTTCTTTCTCTGCAAAGTACAACAAGGAATTTAACACAACTTCATCACTTGCAAGAGACCTCATCATGATTTTTTCCAAAGAATCATCTTCAAAAGAAGTAATGATGTCGACAATAGATTTTCTAATCTCCCTTGCATAGTCACTGTTTCTTGTCAAGTCATCTGTTGCTCCCTGCCAAAAATACCTATCTCTATTTTTTCCGAAGGCATTTAAGATTTTGGGACTAAAGTGAAAGACAAGGGCAATAGTTTCTCTCTCCTTAGCTAGAGTTGCGTGTCCCTCATTGCTATTAAAGAAAATTATGTCGTCTTTTGAGAGTTTATAAATTTTTCCATTGACGCAGGCCTCAAGGCTCCCATTTATTACCACCAAGCACTCAACGTCTTCGTGCCAATTATAATTAAAGGCACCTACATAGTAGGCGTAGCATTTTATATTTATTTTTTCATTTTCAATCTTCCTGTCATAGGAAAAATTAAGCTCTTTCATAATATCAACCTCAAGACAATTTTATCATATACCTTGAGTTTTTGCCTCTTTAGAAAATTTTATTCATTAAAAAAGATAGACCTGTGGCCTATCTCTTTATTAGTCTTCCATTAAATACTTCACTGTTACTGCTGCCAGAGTCTTTGCGCAAATCACCATGGCATCTTCTCTGATGTCAAATTTTGGATTGTGATTTGCATAGGGTGCGTCTTCTTTTTTTGCTCCAACGAAATAAAAGCAAGATGGTCTTTCCTTTGCGTAGTAGGCAAAATCTTCAGATGCTGTTTGAGGTCCTCCGTCGTAAATTTTTTTGACTTCTTTTATATCTGCTTCTTTAATTGCATCTACTACTAGGTCTGTCATGGCTGGGTCGTTGTAGAGGACTGGGTAGTCGTTTTTGCATTCTACTTGGACTTCCATGCCAAAAGTTTCGCCAATTCCCTTGGCAATTCTTTCTATTTCTTTTTCAATTTTTTCTCTTGTTTCATCTGACATGGACCTTATGTCTCCTACTAGTCTCACAGAGTCCTTTATTATATTAAAACTTCCTTCACCTTCAAAGGATCCAATTGTAACAACTCCGTTTTCAAAGGGAGACAGCCTTCTTGATACTATAGTTTGAACTGCTGTTACGAAGTGTGAAGCTGCAACTATGGAGTCATTTGCTAGGTGGGGCATGGATCCATGGCCGCCTACACCTTGGAACTTAATAGAAAACTTTGACCTACTAGTTTGAGTGTTGCCCTTGTGGTATTGAACATCTCCGTAGTCCACGGCTGACATTACGTGAATACCAAAGACATTGTCCACTCCATCAAGAACTCCAGCTTCAATCATTTGCTTTGCTCCCCCTGGTGGTGTCTCTTCTGCGTGTTGGTGGATAATTACAATCTTGCCCCTTAGTTGGTCTTTCTTTTCTCGCAAGATGTCTGCCAAAACCATGAGGTAGCCTGTGTGAGCATCATGGCCACAAGCATGCATTACACCAGGATTTTTTGATGCAAAGGGAAGTCCTGTCTCTTCCTGAATTGGCAAAGCGTCAAAGTCTGCCCTAAGGGCAATAGTCTTGCCAGGCTTACCTGTGTCAATGACAACTCTAAGTCCATTGCCTCCCATATTTTTTGTGACCTCAACATCCTTGCCCTTGTAGTAGTCGGCAAGGTACTTCGCAGTCTCAACCTCTTCAAAGGAAAGCTCTGGATTCTCGTGAATGTGGCGACGGTGTTTTACCATCTCATCTTGTCTCTTATCTATCTCATCAAAAATCTCTTTAAGTAACATATTCTCCCCCTCTTTAATTTTTATTTTACTAAATTATACTCCTAAAAATTTGTATTTTAAAGGGACTAGAAAACTAGCCCCACTTGAGTTTATAATTTTTCCTTTAGCCTTACTAGGTCTTGGTTTTCACTTGTCACTAGGTCAAGTTCAATCAAGTCTTGAAGGTCAATGTATTTCTTCTTATCTTTTTCTAAAATATTGGCCTCATCCTTGTTAACTTTTAGGCCCTTGATGTCTTTTAAGACACTCATGTCGACATAGGTCTTTCCATCTTCGATTAAGATGACTTCCTTTGGATAATATTTTTCTCCAATGGCAAGCCTCTTGTAGCTTGGAAGTTCTAGCATCTTATTGGCAAGCAAAATGTCCTTAATCTCGTCAATGTCAGTTAGATAGAAAGGATCTATGATATTCTTAAGTTTATATGAATAGGTTATTGAAGAATCATCTACTATCTTATCCCTAGCTTCTTTAGATATTATACTATTATAAAAGTTCTCATACTTATCCTTTGAGTTTACATCAGGATATATAATGGTATCTTCATTAAATCCATCTCCAGATTTTTTTGAAGGATAGATTTCCGAATCCTGTCTTACACTGGAATCAATATATTTTAATTTAGTCCCTTCCTTTTTATATAGGGTAAAAGCCTGTTCGTATCCACCTTCTCCACCTATTTCTGCATAAAGTGCAAAATATCTTTGTCCATCTTTTTCATATATACCGCCATTATTTGTTTCAGCTCCTCCAGTATCCATAAGTTCATAATTTACAAAATCACATAGGCCATAAGTTGATTTTTTCTCAGGATCATAGGCTATTATTTTTGAATGACATTCGAAAAAAGGATACCTATACAAAATGTAATTCATAAGTATTTCTGGATAACCATCCTTGTCCAAATCATAAATATTTGCAAAAAAAATTTTTTCATTATTTTCTTTGTATTTCAACAAGAAATCAGAATTATCAATTGTATAGATGTGTTTTAAATATGGCCTTAGATAAGCTGGGTTTACATCTTCACTAAGCGAAATATTATAAGTATATAAGAATAAATTATTTACAATATTTTGTTCCAACTTAGGATCTAGGTCACGCATATTGGATGTTTTAACTTTTATCCAAGACTTACTCTCCTTCTTAGAAAGATTAATAAGCTTATTTGTTGGAACTACATTTTTCTCGAATTCTTCCTTTGAAATTTCATTGTCACCCTTGTAGTAATGAATCTCGTCCACGTCTCCAGATAGATTGTAACTTCCTATTCCCCAACTTCTGTACTCAGTTTCCTCTCCAAGCTTAGTAACTAGGGTAGAAGTCATTGAGTAATCCTTGTATATATAAACTTGCTGAATTTGTGGAATAAATCCTTCCATAGCCATCTTAGGTGCGAAGTCTGTCATTGATAATGCTAAAACTGTTTTGCCATCAAAATTTTTGAAAAATATTTTTTCTTGTCCAGCTTGATATCCGACAGGACTTCCACCTAAATGTTTCACACCATTGGAATCAATAAAATTAATTTTTAACTCTGGACTAATATAACTATCATCTGTATAGTCTATTGGCTCATAAGGAAATTCAAAAGCTTTAAATCCATAAACGAATTCATCCTTAGTTTTTGAATCGTAAAACTTTGGAACAAATAAGTAGTCATAAGAAAACTCAGGTTGAGCCTTATAATCTATGTCATAAAAAGCATTCCTTGCTGCTCCTAAATAACCTGTTTCTGTTGCTGTAAAGGTCACGTCGGACTTGGCTTCTTCCTTTAAGATAGGATAGACCTTCTTATTATTATTCATTACAAATTCATTGTAGAGGTACTGGAGGCCCAGGTCCTTGTCCTCTTTTTTGTAGGCCTCATAAAGGGCCCTATAATATTTTTCATCATCTTCATTTTTTGCCAAGAGGTAGGCATCCTCTATGGAGATATTTTTTGGATCTTTTTCAAAATCCTCTTTTATCTCTCCATAGGTCTTGGCCTCTAATTTCTTTCCTCCAAAGTTAAGTCCAAAATCAGATCCAAATTGGTAGATAAAAAATCCACCTACAAGTAAAATTAAAAATAAAATTCCAAATAAAAATTTTTTCATATCAACCTCGTTTTAAAAAAATAGGGGAAGCAAAAGCCTCCCCTATAAATTTTCATATTTCATTTTCTTTAGGCTTTCTCATCTTAGTCTGCCTTAAAGAATTCTACTCCTGCTGTGAAGATGTCTTCAAGTTCCATGTCTCTGATGTTCTTGAAAGTATTTTCTACAAATCTTTCGCTGTGGCCCATCTTGCCAAGGATTTTTCCGTCTTCTGACATAAGTGCTTCTACGTTTAATGCTGAGCCATTTGGTGCATCTGCGTAGCAAAGTGCAACTTGTTCCTTGTCTAAGATTTCCTTGATAGCTTCTTCACTTGCAATAAATCTTCCTTCTCCGTGAGAAATTGGAACCTTGTAAGTTTTGCCTTCGTCAAGCTTAGCAAGCCATGGTGAATTGTTTGACATTACTACTGTGTCTACAACTCTTGCAATATGTCTTGAGCAAGTGTTGTAAGTTAGAGTTGGATCATCTTCTTCAAGGTCTTTGATCTTGCCATAAGGAAGAAGTCCTGTCTTAACTAGAGCTTGGAAGCCGTTACAAATTCCAAGGATTAGGCCGTCGTTGTCATCTAATAGTGTTTCGATTGCCTTCTTAACTTTTTCAGACCTAATTACATTGGCGATAAATTTACCAGATCCACCTGGTTCATCTCCTAGTGAGAAACCTCCAGGTATTGCAAGAATTTGTGCCTTGGAAATTTTTTCTGCCAATTCCTCTATAGATTCTTGTAGAGCCTTGTCGTCCTTGTTCCTAAAGATTACAACTTCTGCTTTTGCTCCAGCTCTTTCAAAGGCTCTTGCTGTGTCGTATTCTGAGTTTGTGCCAGGGAAGGCTGGGATTACAACCTTAACTTCATCAACTGGTTTTTTAGACTTCATCCTTCTCTTTGGAGCCTTAGCTTGATCAATCTTTTCGAGTTTATGTGAATCAAGTGGCTTGATGATTTTATCCATTGTAGTTAGATATGCCTTAGATAATTTTTCTATATCTAATTTTTCTCCATTGACAATCATTTCATCTTCTGTGAATTCACCAAGTTTTTCTATGAAGTCCCTGTCTTCTAGGTACTCAACTATAAAGGATCCGTAAAGTGGTGAGTATAGGTCATCTAATTTTATATCAAAGCCCACATTGTCTATTGCCATTTCAAAAATTTGTGGAAGGCTTCCCTTGTGAGTTATAGCTGCAGCAGAAATTACATTTCCTGCCTCAATTTCTTTTTGAAGGCTTAGGAAGTTTTCTTTTGCCATGTCTAGGTCAAGGGCTCCAATGTCATCTCTCTTTGTTCTTATAAGACCAAGCTTACCCTTGCCCTTAAATTCTGGGCTGATGATGTTTTTCGAATCAACAGTATTTACTGCAAAGGAAATTAATGTTGGTGGAACATTTATGTCTTCGAAGCTTCCACTCATGGAGTCCTTGCCTCCAATTGGTGGTGCGTCAAAGAATCTTGATGCCTTTAGGGCTCCAAGAAGTGACTTAAGTGGTTTTGACCATGCCTTCTTGTTGTCCATCTTTTCATAAAATTCTTGGAAGGAAAGTCTAATACCTTCAAGTGGTGCACCTGCTGCCACAAGTTTTGCAATAGATTCAACTACTGCATAATAACCGCCAAGGAATTGTGATTCTTCAGAAAGTTTTGGGTTAAATCCATAGGACATTACTGAAGCTGTTCTCGATTCGCCATCATCTGTTGGGATAAGGGCTGCCATAACTTGGGCTGGTGTATTTTGCTTCTTGCCTCCAAGAGGTTGCAATACTGTTGATGCTCCTACTGATGAGTCAAAGAGCTCAATCATATTCTTCTTAGAAGTTATGTTTAAGTCTTGTAAATATTTCTCAAGGTCTTCTAGTCCATCCTTCTTGTTTAAGAATTTTGGAAGGTCCTCACTTACAGCTTCAACTTCTTCAAATCTTTTGGCACCAGTTTGGTTTACAAAGTCGTAACTCATGTCGCAGATAAGTTCGTCCTTGTAGTACATCTTTAATCTATTGTCACCAGTTACCCTAGCAACTAAGGTAGCTTCAAGATTTTCCTTGTCAGCAAGTTCCATAAATTTGTCTACGTCGTCTTTGTCTATAACAACTGCCATTCTCTCTTGAGATTCTGAAATTGCAATTTCTCTTGGCTTTAGTCCCATGTATTTTAGTGGAACCTTGTCAAGTTTTACTTCGATGGAGTCTGCAAGCTCGCCAATGGCAACAGAAACTCCACCTGCACCAAAGTCGTTACACTTTTTGATTAACTTTGCTGCTTCAGGATTTCTAAATAGTCTTTGAATCTTTCTTTCTTCTGGAGCGTTACCCTTTTGCACTTGAGCAGATTCTGTTTCAATAGAAGAAACATTGTGAGACTTTGATGAGCCAGTTGCTCCACCAATTCCATCTCTACCAGTTCTTCCACCAAGAAGTATAACTACATCTCCTTCAGTAGGTTCTATTCTCTTTACATTTTCAAGAGGACAAGCTGCTATAACTGCACCAGTTTCCATCCTCTTTGCCACATAACCTGGGTGATATAATTCGTCAACAAGTCCAGTTGCAACTCCAACTTGGTTGCCGTAAGAAGAGTAGCCAAGAGCTGCTTCTGTGACAATTTTCTTTTGTGGTAATTTACCTTCAAGGGTTTTTTCAATTGGAGTGAAAGGATCTCCTGCTCCAGTTACCCTCATAGCTTGGTAAACATAGGACCTACCAGAAAGTGGGTCTCTTATGGCACCACCAAGACAAGTTGAGGCACCACCAACAGGTTCGATTTCTGTTGGGTGGTTGTGGGTTTCGTTCTTAAACATAAGTAGGTAGTCGCGGTCTTCTATCTTGCCATCAACCTCTACCTTTGCCTTAATCTTTACAGAGCAGGCATTTATTTCAGATGAAACTTCTAGGTCATCTAGCTTTCCATTTTTTCTAAGTTCCTTGGATAAAATTGTGCCAAGTCCCATTAGGGTAACTGGCTTTTTAACTCCAAGCTCTTCTCTCATTTTTATATAGTCGTCAAAAACTCTCTTGATTTCCTTGTCAAGTTCAGTCACTACGTTAAAGTCAACATCAAGTTCTGTGTTAAAAGTTGTGTGTCTACAGTGGTCAGACCAATAAGTATCAATTATTGCCACTTCAGTTTCATTGGGGTCCCTGTTTTCTGACTTGAAGTAGTCTTGCAATACCTCTAAGTCTTCTGGACTCATAGCTAGAGACTTTTCTTCAACAAATTTAATAAGTCCATCCTTATCAAGTTTATTGAAGCCATCATAAACTAGGTTTTCGTGATTTTCCTTTGCATCTTCCCTAAGTTCAGTTTCCTTATATACGTCAACTTCTTGAGAGTCAACTGGGTTAATCAAAAAGGCCTTAATCTTTTCAAGGTCAGCTTGGCTTACTCCTCCAATGTCATAAACTTCTGTGACCTTGGCTCTTAGCTTTTCATCAGTGAAAAGAGCAAGAGTTTGGATAAGTCCCTCTTCCCTGTTGTCAAATTGTCCTGCTTGGTATTGGATTCCAATAGGATTTTCAAAGGACTCTTCTAATTTTTTGTAGTCTTCATAGTAAACTTCTTCTACTGGAGCTTCATAAAAAACGCTGGCCAAAGTTTTTTCTAGGCTTTCATCTTTTATGTCTATGTCGTATCTCCTGTAGGTCTTTATATAAGTAGTTTCGATTCCAAGAGAGTTTTTAATTTCTTCTCTTAGGGCCTTTGATTGGTGGTCAAATTCATTTTTCTTGCAAATATAAATTCTCTTAACATTATTTTTCATCTTGAACTAACTCCTTTGGCTCCACTGCGTAAGTTCCATTAAAGCAAGCTTCGCAGAATTTATTTTCTTTCATCAAAGTAGCATTTAGCATTCCCTCCATGGATATAAAGGCAAGGGAATCTGCTCCAATCTTCTTTCGCATTTCTTCTACAGAATAGTTTGCAGCAATAAGTTTTTGTCTGGAAGGTGTGTTAATTCCATAATAACAAGGGAATTTTACTGGAGGAGAAACTATCCTCATGTGGACTTCCTTGGCTCCAGCCTTCTTCATCCTCTTGATGAGATTTTTGGAAGTTGTTCCTCTTACAATGGAGTCGTCAACTAGGATAATTCTCTTTCCCTTTAAAACAGTTTCAAGAGGGTTAAGTTTTAATTTTACAGAAAGTTCTCTTTCTTCAGCAGTTGGTTTTATAAAGGTCCTTCCCATGTACCTGTTTTTAACAAGACCTTCTGCAAAAGGAATACCAGATTCTTGGGCATAACCCATGGCAGCTGGAGTACCAGAGTCTGGAACTGCAATTACAAGGTCTGCCTCTACGGGAGCTTCTCTCGATAAAATTTCTCCACACCTTCTCCTAAAGTTGTAGGAGTTAACTCCGTCTAAAGTTGCATCAGTTCTTGCAAAGTAAACATACTCAAAGATGCAGTGTTTCTTTTCAGCTTTTTCAAAAAAGTCTGAGTGGATTCCCTTCTTATCTACAACAATAATTTCTGAAGGTTCAACATTTCTTATGGCATCAGTTCCAATTATTTCAAGAGGAGCATTTTCAGAAGCAATTATTACCTCTCCATTTTTTGCCCTGCCAATAAGAAGTGGTCTAAAACCATTTGGGTCCCTAAAGGCAATTAGCTTGTCTTCAAAAAGCATTACAACGCTGTAGGCTCCCTTGATTCTTGCCATAGTCTTCTTAACTGCTTCTACAATGTCGCCCTTGTAATACTTAGCAACTAATGAAAGGATAACTTCTGTGTCGATTGCAGTTTGAAAAAGCATGCCTTCTTCTTCAAGTTCATCCCTAATTGATTGATGGTTCACAAGGTTGCCATTGTGAGCAAGAGCAAACTCTCTGTTCTTTGAAAAGGCAAGTAGGGGTTGGGAGTTGTACCTATAGGATCCGCCTGCTGTTGCATAACGAACGTGACCAATTCCAACATTTCCCTTTAGCTTCAAAAAGCTTTCATCATCAAAGTTGTCATAGACAAGTCCCATACCCTTGTCTAATATCATGTCCTCTCCATTAAATACACAAATACCTGATGCTTCTTGTCCCCTGTGTTGAAGGGAGTTGAGTCCGTAAAATAATTTTTTACTCACATCATTTTGTGAGTATATCCCTATAACGCCACACATTATTCTGCCACCTCGTTCTTCCTAAAATAAAAATCTTCCATTCTTCCTCCAATTAAAAAAGCTCATCAAAAAGATGAGCCAAAAATACCTATTAAAAAATTAGTCGCAAATATAGAGTCTATACGGCCGTGAGCTTTATCCATAAAAAATTTTGAATTCATAGGACATGATAACATGGCTAATAACCTCCATAATGTAATGAATTAATTATATCATAAAATTTTTATAATGTGGAAATAGCTTTTAAATTTTAAACTTTTATCAACTAAATGTTTTTTAGATCTTAACAAATTTTTTCTTGTGACTTTCTACAAAGAACTTTATTCATCCTTCTTCTTTGCTGCCAAGCTATCCACCATGAAAATGGCAATCATTGTGTAAAGAAGCCAAGACTTCTTTGGGTAGGAAAGATAAATTGGCTGCCAGATTGGCTTGAACTTTTCCTTGTAGGCCCTAAGACCTTCAAAGGAGTAGAACTTGTAGCCAAACTTATAAACCAAGTAAGCTATTTTTTCTTCCACAAAGCTGTTGCTGTTGATGCCGACATTGGAGAGTGGTGCCATGCCCATTGCAAAATATTTTTTACCCTTGTCCTTAAAGTAGAGGAAGAGATTTAAAAATAAATATTCCATAATGCTGTTGGGAGTTCCCTCTCTGTAATACCTCATGAGGTCAATGGTTGCCCAAGTATCTCCAGGGTTGGGCATAATATTTGCAAAGGCAAGAATTTTTCCATCTTCATCTTTCACTATTGCCATGTCGCAAAGTCCCAGGTAGTCCCTGTCGAAATAGCCAAGAGAAAATCCCTTTTCCCTTCTTCCTCCAAGCCAGTCATTGGAAATTTCTTCGAGAGTATCTAAGAAGTCCTTGTCAAAGGGACCGCTTACAACTTCAAAGCTGTAAGAGTTCTTTTCAAATTTTGACATTACATTTCTTTGTGACTTGTGGTCACGACCCTCTAGGCTAAATTCTTCTAGGTCAATGGATGCAGTTTCGCCAAACTTTATAAATGAAAAGCCAAAGTCATGGAGCTTAATGGTTTCTTCTTCGCCAACTTCATAAAAAATTGCCTTGTAACCATAGAGGTCTGCATCCTTTACAAATTTTTCAAGGAGCTTCTTGTAGTCCTCTTCCTTGCCAAAGGGTGACCCCATTACAATGACCCTGTCCCAGTAGGTGTAAATGGACATGCCACAAGTTGCTTGACCTTCCTCTTCATAATAATAAATTTCCTTGTCACCGACTAGGGCAAGGGGAGCTTCTGGTCCAGACTGGTAGTCTGATAAGATCTTCATGACCTTGTCCCTATCTAGTTCTTCGCCTAACTTAATTTTTTCTCCCTTTAAATATCCTATCAAGACCTTCATTATACAAATCAAAATCAAGAAGAAGAAGAAAAAGTTGAGGAAGGACCTTTCAAAGGGAATCAAGAGAAAGTCCTTGTAGTTAAGAGGAGTGAGCCTGTAGTTTAAAGCCATAAAATAAATTGTCACAAGAGAGATGAAGGCAAGGACAAGAAGGTCCAAGGTTAGAGCCTCTGGCGAGTAAACAAATTGCTCTCTTGTTGCCACCTCTTTAGTTTTAACTCCTAGGTAAATTAATATTAAAATGTAGAAAATTTCAATTAAGCCAAAGCCTGAAAAGATTGAATAAACTAAGGCTAAACTTAAAACGATTAAGCTTAAGCTTCCTGCCCTCTTCACTCTTTCCCTCTTGGCTCGTCCCAAAATAATAAAGGCAAGTCCAAAGATTATGCTTGGAAATTGGTAAAGCAAGTTGGCATTTATAGGAGAAAAATTCTTGAGCCAATGAAACTTTGATAACTCGTCGGGGATTGTAGATGAAAAAATCATAAAGGCCCCGCCTAGGTAAAGCATAAGTGAAAAGATATCAAGACCCAGAGATTTTATAATTCTCGAGGGAATCTTGTCATTCTTCTCATCAAAGATAGATCCCAAATCATGAATAAAAAATACTGCTCCAAGCATAAAGGGAAGGATGTAGTAAAAAAGTCTATACAAGAGGAGCCAAGATAGAATCAAGTCTGTCTCAATCCCAAAGGACTTCAAGGCTCCCAAGACAACAAGTTCAAAGGATCCAATTCCACCTGGTATAAAGGAAGCAAGTCCAAGAATACATCCAATCGCAAAAATTCCTATGACCTTAAATAGGCTTAGTCTTACCCCAAGAAAAGTTCCAATAATATAGAAGAAAAGACTTGCACAGGACCATTCCATAAGGGAAACCAAGGACACGTCTCTTGCGTATTTTTTTGAAATGGAAAAATCGCCATCATTTTTAAATTTTGAAACAAAAAACAAAACTGGATAGTAGAGGATTGCTCCAAAAAGCCAAGGGCTGTAGTGGAGGAGAACTTCCTCTCCTGATACAAGAGTATAAACAAGGGACAAGAGTGCCAAGCTTGAAAGTCCTACTATGTCAAAAAGAAGAGACTTAACTAAAAACTTTAAAAGGTTTTTGTCCTCCTTGCCTTGTCCATAGTACCTTATCCTTAAACCAAGATTTATAACTCCACCAAAGCCTATTAGGTTGTTAAAGGAGTTAACTGTAATGGACCTCTTGATTATGTAGGATTTTTTTCTGTCAAGGTCCAAGAAGTCACTTAACAAGATATCGTAAAATATCATGGGAGAGAAGGCAAGAAAACCCAAGACACCCATGGCAAAAACTTTTACCAAAGAAAGTTGATGAAAGATTGCTGAAATTTCTTCTAGGGAAATCTCCTTCCTTAGCTTTGTAAATTCAAGGACAACAAGTAAGATGACTCCACCTAGGAAGATGGGCCTTATCCAAGACAATATTTTTTTTAAATTTTTCATTTCTTAACCTCTTTTTTTAGAAAATCAAGGACCACCCTGTTGTATTCCTTGGGGTTTGACCTAGCAACCTTGTGGCCGTGATTTTTTATAATGTATAACTTAGATTTTTTTATTTTTTTAGCAATTTTATAAAAGTTTTCAAGATAAATTAGGTCCCTTTCTCCAGCCAAAATTAAAACTGGAAAGTCAAACTTCTCGTAGTCTGAGTCCTTTATCTTTAACTTATTAAAATTTAATGAATAGACAGAGAAATAATATTCAAGACTTGTAAAGATCTTGGATAAAAATAATAGGTTGTAGTAAAAAATATAGGATAAAAGCCTTGGAATTAATTTTACTTGAGAAAATTCTTTGTTGGGAGAATTTAAAATAAGTCTTTTCACCCTATTTGGAAAATTCTTGGCAAAGGTTAGGGCAAGATTTGCTCCATCAGAAAAGCCAAGCAGGTTTATCTTATCTATTTTTAAAAAGTCCAAGACATCTAGGACATCAAGAGATAGGTCCTCCATGTTTAAGTCCTTAGACCTGTCGCTCTTTCCGTGACCCCTGGTATCCATGGCTATGACCCTGTAAAATTTTTTAAATTCCCTCATTTGCTTTTCAAAAAAGTTGGAATCGTCGCCATTGCCGTGAAGGAGAAGAAGGTCCTCGCCCTCTCCAAGAATTTTTACATAAATCCTCGCGCCGTCGCGAACTCTAATAAATTTTTCCATACCATCACCTGAGTATCCCTCTCTACTTGACCTATTGTACCACTATTTTCTTATTTTTTCTTAAAAGAAGCTTCTATTCTATTAGTCATATGGAATCAAATTATAAATATCTATAAATTTTTTAAGATGCTTTTATATTCATTGCTTACAAAAAGCAATTTTGATAAAATATGCAGTGATAATATTTATCAATTTAAGGAGGATGCAATGGTAAAAAAAACATCTGTAATTTTTATCTTGTGCTTAACACTTTTATTCAATTCAATAAGTGTATTTGCACAAGCTACAAATGACAAAAAAGTAAGTTTAAAACTAGAAAAGACGTCGGATAAATATATGGAATTTTCCATTGAGCCAAAGGAGACCATAGATAAAATTTCAGGAATAAAAACTGACACAGTTTTTACTCACGAAAAAATGCTAAAGAGTAGCATCGGTTGGACTTCTGGGAAAAAGGGTTATGCTATTGAAAATGGAAAACTTTACATAGAGACTATTAAGAACAAGCACACAATAACTCTTAATCTAAATGACGGAAGTGATCTTCATTTTCTCCTAAAGGATGGTAAATGCGAAAGTATTGACTTAGCACATCCACCAAAGGGAAAAATTCACTTAAAGTTAGAGGGCTATTTTGAGGGTGCTCTTGTGGGACAAAGAAAGTATGATGCAGTAAGTGCATCAACTGGAGCTGCAAGTGACAACAAGAACTCCGACATAAAAGTCTATGGTCAAATAACTGAAGAAAATGAAGCTCCTAATCCAAAAGCTTGGAAAGAGCTTTCCAAATCTGATATAGAAGTTGATAAGGGATTAACAAAAATAACTTTAGACCCTAAGTCTGGAATGAAAGCTAACTTTAACGCTCTAGACTCTTCTATTACTCTAGCAGGTGAACCAAAAAATGTTGGTGACTATCCTGTGAAGGTCGAACTAGTTGATATATATGGCAGAAAGGCAACTAGCAATGCCGCTTGGTTCTCTGTTTCTGATATAGAATCGACTTACCTCGACAAGGTTATGAAGGATGTAAATACAAAGCTTAAAACAACTCAAAATAACAAGGTTTTATTTAATCAAGAACCTTGGTATATTGCTTATTTCAATGAAAATAATAGGGGTGCTAATCAATCCTTTACTGTTCCAAAGAATATAAATCTATGGCAAGGATCTCATGAAAGTGGAACCTATGGACAATTAGGATTGATTTTGCCAATAAGTGAAAATCCAGATAAAAATAAATTTCAATATAGACCTGACGAAGAAAGAATTCCGATTCAAAATTTCGTCCTAGAAGAAGGAACTAATCTTACACTTGTAAATATGAAGGTCTTCTCTGGAGTAAATATAATAGTTAAAAAAGGGGCTACCCTAAATGTTCATGATTCATCAATTTATGGAAGAATAACAGTTGATGGCGGTAGGCTTAGGATAAACTACGATCCTAAGGGAACTTTTCAAGGTGAGTTTGGAAAGTCTTCAGGTGCAAAAGTTGTTTCTGGATCATCTATCCAAGGACAAATTATCCTAAATGATGGAGCGGTTTTGGAAAGCTCTTATATTTATTCAAATACAAATAATTTGACCGATGCCAATAAGGCTATAAAAAATACAAGACCTGTTGTCCTTGTTAAGGGTAAGGCCTTTATAAAGGGAAATGTTTTTGTAAAAGGAGATGAAGCTCCAACAGGAAGTGAAGCAAATGGCTTGCCTTATAGGGGTCAAACTGGTATGGAAATCGATGGTGGATCTCTTACTGTCTTAAAGGATTCAAATCTTTATGTATATGGTGGTGGAACTGCTGCAACTACATCTCGTGGTGGTAATGCTCTTGTTCTTAAAAATAAGGGTAAAGTTCTAGGCGACGGAGGTCTTGCCCTTATGGGTGGAACTGGTCAAACTGGAGTAGGCGGATATGCGGCCTGTGGAGATGGAATCATATCAACAAAGTCTGCTTACCTAAGAGCTGGTAATGGTAGCATTGAAACTCCTGCCAAGCAAGGTAATATTGATATAACAAAAAATGTTATTGGAAGTGTCCATAATGGTAAAAATGGAACTGGAAGAATAGCAGAAGAATATCCAGAGTTCTGGGGACACAGTTCTGTTCCTAAGATGTTAGACGATGAAAAAATTGGGAAGACTCTTATCAACCCTAATGGTAAAGATAAGGTTGAGGGTGAAACTCCACCTGTTTTTGAAGACAAAAAACCAGGCAAATTCCTAAAAAGAGTTGAACTTGTTACTAATTCTTTCCACAACAAATCAACACAAATCAATAATAGAAGTGAGGACTCCAAGGCTTGGCTAGAAAAATTAGCTAAGGGCGAGGGAGAGGTTAAACTTGGGGAGGAAAAATTAAATCTTGTTCAAAATGAAGTCCCTGGACAAAAAGGCTATAAGGTCGAAGGTGATTTCCTTTATGTTTATGGAATTAACATTGGTGATACTATTAATATAAGTGTTACTGGTTATATTCCAGTAACTTTAGATGCAATTGCAAATCCAAATCCTAACATTGCATATATGTTAGTTTCCCATAAGGGAGAAAAGGAAGAAAGACCTTATCTTCCCGAAAAAGAGGTTGATATTTCAGATAAAAGTGTCAATGCTGCAAAAAATTATATTAAGGATATTACAATAGATGAATCTGCCCTAAATCAACCAGGTGTAAATATTGCTAAAAATTCTTCAACTATAGGTGATTTCAAAACTGCAATTAAAAAAGCTAAGGAACTTGCTAACAAAACAAGTCTTAACGATGAAGAAAAGAAGGAACTTGTCTCTTACTTCACTAATAAGTTTGAGGAACAAACAAAAAATATTAAGCTAGATATGAATCTAGAAGATGCAAAAGTTATAGCTAATAAACATGACAACAAAAAGCGCCATGCAAAACTAAATGGCGGAAAAGTAAGTTACTCCTCTGAGTTGCAAAATCTATCCAAGAACTCCTATCCTAAACTTAAAATTTATAGGATTGATAAAAGTTCTTATGAAACAAGACAAGATTTAGATGCAACTACTAGAGCAACTGTTCCAAAATTTGAAGATCACATTTTAGATGAAAAATACTATGAAATTAATAAGCTTCCAAATAACAATCAAGATAGGACTTCTGTGACAAGCAATAAATATGAAATTAATATTAAAGAAAATGATATAAAAAGAGACTTCCCAGAAACGAAACTTTTAAAAATTGTTTTCTCTGTAGAACTTGCTAATGGTATTTATGCAAAAAGCTCTGACTTTGTATTTCTAAATGACACAAAGAATGAAGATAAACCTAGTGAAAATCCATCAACAGAAAATAACAGTACTTCAATTGTCGAAGAAAAAGACCCTATTAAGGAAGAAGCAAATAAAAATGTTGATGGATCAAAGACAAAATCCACAGGTCATTATGAATACAGGCTAACAAAAAATTATTCTCCAACAAAAGTTAAACATACTAAAAAGACTTCTCAAAAATCTTTTATAGCTGGCTATCCTGATGGCTTGTTTAGACCAGATAATTCTGTTACAAGAGCTGAAGCTGCTCAAATGCTTTTTGTCTTAGAAAATGCCACTGCATCAAACTTAAAAGCAGAATTTAAGGACGCAAAAGACTCTTGGTACAACCAAGCTCTCAACTATACAATATCTAAGGGAATGTTGCTTGCTAAGGATGGTAATATTAGGCCTGATGTCCCTATGACTAGGGGAGAATTTGTTAGAATGTTATATCCCCTTCTAGCAGATAAGTCAGGTGGACCAAGATTTAATGATATTGCTGGTCATGAGTTTGAAGCCGCAATATTAAGAGCTAGCTCCAACGGAATAATAAAGGGCTATCCAGATGGAAGCTTTAAACCTGATGGAAAAGTCACAAGAGCAGAAACAGTTACTATGCTTAACAAATTATCTAATAGATATTTGACATTAGATGACCTAAAGAAAAATGCTTCTAAAATAAAAGAATTTTCTGATGTTCAAAAATCTCATTGGGCTTACTTGCAAATTATGTCAGCTGTAAACTACCCTATCATAAATGAAGTTACAGAAACTTATTACACTTATAAGGATGGATATGAAGAATCTTGGGACAAGGTTTGGGTTGAAAATTCTAAAGAAGTTCCCGAAGATAAAACCCAAAATAATAAACCAGATTCAAATGCAAAAAAAGATTATATTGAAAGTAAATTATATGACAAAACTTCTAATGTTAATATAGAAGGGAAAATTACGAAAGATGCAAAGCTTGTGGTTGTAGATAAATCTACTACAAAGGATGGTAAGGTTACAATAACAGTTCCTGAAACGATTTTAAAGGATTATAAAACTTTAAAGCCTGCACAAGACAAGCTTTATGAAATCGTAAAATCCTTTGATATAAAAATACTTGGTGACTATCAAGGAAAACTTAAAATAAGCTTGCCTGTTGGTGAAGAAAACAATGGAAGAAGGGCTATTATAAAGCACCTTTCAAAGGATGGCTTAAAAACTTATACATCAACTGTCGAAAAGAGCAGCGTAAGCTTTGAAGTGGATAGCCTATCACCTTTTGTTGTTATAATAGAAAAGGATAAAGTTGATAAGGAACTTGTAAATCTAAAGAAACAACTCCAAGAAAAAATTGATCTTGCAAAGGCAAAAGATGAAACTAAGTTTACAAAAAAATCCTTTGATGCATTAAAAGCCGAGATAGCAAAAGCAAACTCCTTAAAAGATTCTAATGATAAGGAAGCCTTAAAATTGGCCTTAAAAGACTTGCAAAATTCACTTGACTCTTTGATAACAATTGGCGATTCATCAATACTAGAGAAAAAGCTAGAAGAAGCCTTAAAACTAACAAAAGATGAATCTTACACAGAAGATTCAAGGAAAACTTTAGAAAACTTCTTAAATAGATTTGCAGGATATGACTTCGATAATGCTACAGAAGATGATATTAAGCATGAGCTAAATCGAGTTGAAGAAGCAATTACTAAGCTTGTAAAAAAACCAAGCCAAGTGATAGTAGAAGTATTAGTTAATAAAGGTGGTTCTTCAAGTGATAGTCTAAAGGGAATTATTGGAAAAACTTTCGCAGATTTGACAAGTAATTCTGGAAGCTACAAGATTGAAGATCCAAGTATAAGTGGTAAAGTCTTCCTTGGATGGAAAATAAATGATGGCTCAGAAATTTTATCAAGTGATGCCTTGAAATCAAAAGTCATTACACAGGATATGGTTAAGGACGGAAGAATAAATATTTCTGCTGAGTTTAAAGATGAAGTCAAGCCTTCACAAGAAGATGCTAAAACACCTAAATTTATATCATCTCCTAAGAAATATTTCGCACTTGCTATTGACCCTTCTGATGATGACACAATTGCCTGGCTTAATCTTCTAAAGGGCTCTACTGTTAATGTTTCTAGATATCCAAGTGGAGAAAAACTAAACTCTACCTCAAGTTATTCTACAGAAACTGGATACTATGTTTATTCTAAATCTTCTTTAAGCATCAAAAATCTAAAAATTGGAGATATAGTTAAGGTGGAAGTTCCTGGCTATAAGGATGTCTTTGTTAGGGCTGAAAAATATAGTTATAGCTACAACTTAGTTCAAATTGAAAACCCTGAAAAGAAAGAAGGCTCTGACCCAAATCCTGCACCTAAAGTTAGTGTAGAAGTGTTGGTTAATAAGGGTGGCTCTTCAAGTGATAATCTAAAGGGAATTCTTGGAAAAACTTTCGCAGATTTGACAAATAATTCTGACAGCTACAAGATTGAAGATCCTAGTATAAGTGGTAAAGTCTTCCTTGGTTGGAAAATAAATGATGGCTCAGAAATTTTATCAAGTGATGCCTTGAATGCAAAAGTCCTTACACAAGATATGGTTAAGGACGGAAGAATAAAAATTTCTGCTGAGTTTAAGGATGAAGTTAAGCCTTCAAAAGAGGACGCTAAGACACCTAAGTTTACATTAGAAAAGAAAAATAAGGCAATTGCCATAGACAGAAATAATGAAGACACAATTGCTTGGCTTAAACTTCTAAAAGGCTCCACTGTTAGCCTTTCTATATATCCTAGTGGAGAAAAACTAAATTATACGAAAACTAGTTCTTTAGAAAAAGGCTACTATGTCTATACTAATTCTTCTCTTGGAGTTAGGGGTATAAATATTGGCGATATAGTTAAGATAGTTGTTCCTGGTTATAAGGATGTCTTTGTTAAAGCTGAAAAATATGGAGCAATCTACAACTTAGTTCAAATCGAAAACCCCGAAACTAAAGAAAATAATAAGCCAAGCTCCGAAAATAATAATGTACAACCAAGTGAAGGAAAAAATCCTAAGCCAAACACTCAACTTAAAAAAATTATTTTTGCCGAGTCAGGAAATAGACTTATAAGACTAAAAAAAGATTACCCAGACAATGGGGACTGGCTAAGTCAAATAGAAGAAAAAGCCATCGTTAAGAAGCTAGAAAATAATACTTTTGTGGATCTAAATAAAGGTAACATTAAAATCTATAATAAGAACTCTACAAAATCTATAAGTATTTATAATTTAAAAGCGGGTGATATTATAAAAATATCACTAGATGGTTTTGAAGATGTTTATCTAAAGGCTGTAAAAAACGGAGGAAGTTACACATTAACTCAAATTGAAAACCCAACTTCTAACTAAACCCAATAAAATAATATATTTTAAATAGTGTCAGATAAAACTGGCACTATTTTTTTCATACTTTATCAAATCCCAATCATTTTCTTGGTAAAGAAAAAAGAGCAGGCCTAAGCCTACTCTCTTTCTAAAAAAGTATTTATTTAAATGTGTTGTCGCGATTTTAATTTTTTGCTTTCACAAATTTTATTTCTTAAATACTATTTTCTAATGAAAATTTATTCTTCAACAGTAATTTTTGATGCTCCCTCAATTTTTATATTTGAGTTGTAATATTTTGTAAGGGCCTCAATCATGTAAGCTGGGTCTTTTGCTCCAGCTGTTTCATAATTAGAGTGCATTGCAAGTTGTGGAAGTCCAATGTCAACTGCGTGAAGGGAAACTTGTGTGTTTGATAAGTTTCCAAGAGTTGAACCACCTTGCATGTTAGATCTGTTGGCAAAGTGTTGAACTGGGACATCTGCAAGGGCACAAATTTTTTTGAATACTGCTTGTGAAAAGGCATCTGATGTGTACTTTTGGTTAGCAGCTTCTTTGATTACAATTCCCTTATTCATGAAAGTTCTGTTTTCGTCATCAGTTAATTCCTTGTGGTTTGGGTGAACTGCGTGAGCATTGTCAGCACTTACTAGGAAGGATTTTGCAACAGCCTTGTGGTATTCTTCTTCTTCAAAACCAAGACCTGCATTAAGTCTTATTAGTGTGTCATGAAGAAGTGTTGACATGGCACCTTGTTTTGTGTTTGATCCAACTTCTTCGTTGTCGAAGCAGCAGTAAACATTTACTGCCTTGTCGTTTGAAGCTGCGATAAAGGCCTTAAGTGAAGTGAAGGCACATTCTAGGTCGTCAAGTTTTGGTGATGAAACAAATTCATCCTTGTAGCCCCAGATTTTTCCTTCTTGTCTATTTACTAAGAATAGGTCCTTGGAAATAATTTGTTCTTCCTTAACTCCAAGTTCTTCAGCTATCATCTTGTTGTAGTCACCTTTTTTCATAGCGCCACTTGTGAATAATGGGAGAAGGTCAACTTGTCTGTTAAACTTATAACCGTTGTTTACTTCCCTGTTCATGTGGATAGCTACATCGGGTATGATTAAGATGTCTTTGTCAATGTATAAAAGTTTTGATACAATTGCGCCATCTTCTTCAACTAAGACTCTTCCACCTAGGGTAAGAGGCTTGTCAAACCATGTCCAATCAATTGGTCCACCATAAACTTCTACATTTAATTTTACATAGTCTCCTGGGCCATCAAGCTCTGGCATACTTTTCACCTTGTAAGTTGGTGAGTCAGAGTGAGAAGCCACAAGTTGGTAGTGGTAATCTGAAAGGTCAGTACCTACCTTAAAGGCAATAATACTTGAGTCGTTTCTTGTAGTGTAATAGTTCTTGCCCTTTTCAATAGTCCAGCTTTCGCCTTCCTTTAATTCTATAAAGTCTTCCTTGTCAAGATATGTCTTCACAGTGTCAATTGTGTGGAACATACTTGCAGATTTTCTAATAAATTCTAACAATTCCTTTGAAGTTTCTAAATAATTCATACTTCCTCCTTTTAGAATTTAGCTAAGTTTTTTATCTTCCTTTGCCCTAATCATTGGTAAGATTACTCCAAGTGCAACAAGTACAAGTGGTGTAATTACGTTAAGTGCCATTTGCATTGGATCATCTGAGATCATTCCTAGCATACAGCAAGCAGCTGTTAATATGAAGCACCAGAAGCCAAAGAATAGAGCAATTCCTTGGTTACGAGTAAAGTAAAATTCTCTTTTTACGTCGCCCCTGTTCTTTCTCAAGAAGATATAAGCCAAGAATACCCATAGGTAACGAAGTGGCATAGTGATTGAGTTAAGCTTTGTTAATTGTCTTAATACAGTTGCAGCACCTGGCACAAGGATTTGTGCAAGGATAATTGAACCTGCAAGAACAATTATAAGCTTAATACCATTGATGTAAGCACCGTATTTATTTTTCTTAAGAAGCTTTCTTGGGATGTATTTATTTGTCTTGTCATCATCAAGTAGCATTCTTAGTGGTGCATCAATACTTACAACAAGTGTAGAGAATTGACCAATCATATTACATAGAGCGTAAACGATCATAATCTTGTTTCCAAGGCCATAATATTCTCCAACTCTTTCGAAGGCCCAGTAAGCCCCATTAGCTGCGTAAGAGTCAAAAGTTGCTGAGTCTGCGTTGATAATAGCAGGATCAAACATCATACCCATTGCAATAGTACCAAAGATAGCTGAAATAATTACCATTACAGCAGCGAAAATCATTGCCTTAGGGAATTCCTTTGAAGAGTTACCTTCCATGTGGTTTACATAAGGACTCATCTTTTCAATACCACCAACAGCAAATACAAGAATTGATAAAGAAGTGAAATACTTCATATCAAAAGTTGGAATCAAGTTGTCAAGTGACCAGTCCATAGCTTGGTAGCCACCATTTGGATTAATCTTTGGTGCAGCAAGCATCATTAAGATGTAAAGAATACCCATGACAAACATACTTGAACCTGCAATAGTTGCAAGGTTTTTAAGTGGGTTAAGACCTCTACTTGCTACCCAGCAGAAAATTAAAAATACTGCTAGAGTTGCGATTTGTACATAAACAGTTGGTAGGGAATCATAAACTTCTGCGTTTTGGAAGAACATCCAAGACATAGCCTTTAGTCCACCAGAACCCTTTGAAGCAATGTAAGTGATGTGACATGCCCAATAAGTCCAACCTGCGTAATAAGCTAACTTATCACTAGAAGTTGCTCTTATCCATGATGTAACTCCACCACCTTCGTCCTTGAAGGAAGAACCAAGTTCCCCAACCATAAGTGCGTTTGGAATAAAATAAAGTGCGAACATTAGGATCCATGAAAATATTACTTGGATTCCGTTAAAGAATACGAAACCGTTAACAACATTTCCAAAACCCCATAAAGTGGAAAAGGCCATGAATGCCAGCATATACCACTTAATTTTCTTTTGTGAATCTTGCATTTTAACTCTCCTCTCAAAAAAATAATTGCATGATTAATTTAATTATAACCTTAAAAAAATAGACCGTCTAGTGTATTTAAAAAATAAGAAAAACATTTTACTATTTTGATTTTTAAATTGTTCCACTTTATACTAATTGGGTGCTAAAGTCTTGAACCTTTAAAAATACAAGTCTGTATTGCTTTTAAGTATAATAGGATTTTCATTTGAAATAAATTAGGTTTATCTTTACCTATTAAAAATACAATTTTTAAGAGAGTTTAACATTGTCTTTTATCATTAATTTCTATTGTTTTTTAAAATTTTTATAAAAATTTTTCCAACAAAAAATCCCCGATTTTTTATCGGAGATCTTTTACATATTATTAAAAAATTAGGAGGGCTTTTTCTCTCAGGAAAATATTTTTATATTTTCTTTTTATATAGATTTGATGCTTAAATCTATTTTCTCAATTATTAGCTAGGGCTTGCTCAACAATCAATTTTTTTTGATTTTCTAATTTGTTTTCATTTACCGAGTTAGTTCTTAATGCAATGTATGAGAAAAACATAGGAATAATTACTACACAAGCAGCAATTATTGCGTTGTTAAGATTTAAATCTTTAAATAAAGTTATCGCTATTACCGCAGCACATATTCCGCCCAATACACTTGATGAAATAAATAGAAGTTTTGGAATCCTAAATCCTCTATTTTCAAACTGCTCTGGATAATTTTTGGGTATATACATACATTTTATATTTAAGTAAGCATTAATAACCATTGTTGGAATCATAAGCATGGATATTGCATTATCTACATTCATACCTGTAAGGATTGGTATAAGTGCAATAACATAGACCAACAAGTAACAGTAATATGGATAACCATCACTAGACTTCTTTTTAAAAATTTCTGGTAACCATCCATCATCTGCCATTTGCGCTAAGGGATTTCGTATCATAACAAGAACTGATAAAAAAGAAGATATGATTGCACATATTCCTCCACCAATCACAAAGAAAGCAAAAAGTCCCGGTGTCAAAATTGCTTTTGCTGTAACACTTAAATTATTACCAGCATATTGATCAAAATTTAGCACACCCGATGCAACAAAGGACATAAATCCATAAATTATAGATACGAGAATACAAGTCAGTAAAATTCCCACAGGTATATTTCTCTTTGGTTTTTTTGTTATTGGAATTACTCCTACTGGCCCCATGGTTGTTCCTTGGCAAGCCCATCCCATTACTGCTATGGCTCCTATAACTCCTGAAAAACCATTTCGGAAAAATCCACCATCGTAGCTCATGTTAAAATAGTTACCAAGATTAACTTTTGGAATTCCTAAAAACACAAAAATAACTAAAGCCAGAATTAATAACCCTGTAACTATATTTTGAAATATGGTTACAAACCGATTGCCTTTTATAGTTAATAAAAAGAAAATAGTTAGGATTATGGAGCTTGAAATTTTTAAATTATCTGTAAATATTGGCCATAAATCTCCTAAATATTGACTTAGGGCCAAGGCATATCCTGTAAACCCAAATGCCCAAATAACATTAGTCCATCCACCGAAGCCTGTTAATATAGGAGGAAGAAGCATTCCTTTCATGCTATAATCTCCACCCTCTATAACAAATACTCCTGACATTGCCATATTGTACCAGTAGGCTAAAAGCATGTAAAAAACGCTAATAACTGTTATAGGTAATATAGACCTGCCCGTCCTAGCCATAGCTGATCCTAATGTAACAAAAATTCCTGATCCAATGGCTCCACCTATGCCCAGTCCAATAATATTAATTATACCAAGTTGTTTTTTATTTTTATTTGTCATGCTGAATACTCCTTAATGATGTCTATTTTATTCTCCATAATATTTTTCCTTGTGCTTATTTTTTACTGCATAAATAATCCTGTCTAATCCTTCTTTTAAATAAGATCTTGGACAAGCTAAATTAAGTCTTACAAAACTTCCAGAGTTTTGCACAAACATATTTCCTGCTTCTAATAAAACGCCAGATTTATATGCAAAAAACATTGTTATCGCTTCATCTTCATCAAAATATTCTCCAAAGTCTGCCCAAGCTAAATAAGTTGCTTCAGAAATGTTAATTCTAACCTTGGGTAAATTCTTTTCTAAATAATACTTGGTAAATTTAAAATTTTCATCCAAATACTTACTCATTTCTTTTAGCCAATCTTCACCTTCTTCATAAGCTGCTTGACTAGCTGCTATGCTAAGAGGATTGTCAAAGTTATAATGATTTTTGTTCCAAACTTTTCTCAAATTTTCGTTTCTAATTATGATACTTGAAAACATTAAACCAGCTATATTAAAGGATTTACTTGCAGCCATACACGTTACTAGCTTGTCATAATCACCTAAGATCTTACCTAGGGGTATGTGTTTTTGTCCTTCTCTTAAAATATCACAGTGGATTTCATCAGAAATTACCCACAAATCATTTTCTTCTATTATATTTGCTACTTTTTTTAGCTCTTCTTCTTTCCAAACTCTTCCTGTAGGGTTGTGAGGATTGCAAAAAATAAACAACTTTGTTTTTGAATCCCTTGCCTTGTCTTCTAAATCTTTAAAATCAATTGTATAGTAACCATTTTCAAGCTTTAAATCTGAACAAACTGATTTTTTATTAGAAGAATCTGCTGCATATTTAAAATATGCATAGGAAGGTGTAAGGAAGAGTACTTTTTCATCTTCTTTTAAAATGTAGTCTACCAATTCAAACAAGGCTGGAATAATTCCATTGCTTGTAACAAGTTCTTCTCTTGCAAAACTCCATCCATATCTTCTTTGACACCAAGATAATAAGGCTTTATAAAAGTCATCTGTGAACACTCTTGTATAACCCAATATTTTTTTATCTAATCTTTTTTTAATTCCCTCAATTACAACATCAGGTGTTGCGAATTCCATATCAGCTACCCACATATGAATAAATTCATCATCAGCGTAGGGAAACTTCATACTATCATCAGCATGAAATATATAATCTCTAAATCCATCTATCTTTAGTGCGTTAGTATTTTTTCTGTCAATTCTTTCATCAAAATTATACATTGAACTATCCTTTCTCAATTTATCTCTTATATAAATTTAATTTAGTAAGTTTCTTAATAAATCATTACTTCTAAATCATTAATAAATAAAACTTAAAAGCTTTAAGACTTTTATTTTTAAATTAAAACTTCTTCTGCTACTTGTTTTAGTAGGGCTATCTTCTTCCATTGGTCTTCTTCTTTTACTGCGTTGCCTTCTTCTGTTGATGAGAAGCCGCATTGAGGTGAGATACAAATATTTTCTAGTGGGATGTAGTTTGCTGCATCTTTTATTCTCTTTATTAGTTCTTCTTTATCTTCAAGTTCTGGTCTTTTTGATGTAACTATCCCAATGACAACTTTCTTGCCTGCTGGAATCTTGGCAAGGGCCTTGAAGTCGCCAGATCTTTCGTCATCGTATTCAAGATAGAAGGCTGATACCTTTTCTCTTGCTAGGACATAATCTGCTACTGCGTCGTAGGCTCCCTTGAAGTGGAAGGATGACTTATAGTTGCCCTTGCAGATGTGAGTCGTAATATTTAGTCCTTCTGGTGCTTTTTCTATTGCCTTGTTATTTATTTCTAAGTAAATATTCTTAAGGTCTTCAATATTCTTTCCGTCAGCTTCATAAAGTTTTGTGGCATCATCATCTACTAAGGCACCCCAAGTGCAATCGTCTATTTGTAAGTTTCTGCAACCTAATTCATAAATTTATTGGAAAAATTCGCCATAGGCTCTTGCAAGGTCGTCCACAAACTTGCCTTCATCTTCGTAGGGATTACCAGCTTTGATTTGATTGTATACTCCTCTTAGGAGTTGAGCTGGTGCAGGTATTGTTTGTTTTGCCACTGTGTTTTCGTCTTCAAACTGCTTTACAAATTTGTAGTGGTCTAAGAAGGGATGGTTTTTACCTCCAAGCTTTCCTACAATTTTTATCCCATCAGGTCTTAGGGTTTCTCCATGGAAGTGGATGAGCTCGTCTTGGCTCAAGGTATATTTTTCTATTCCTTCAAGTCCCCAGAAGAAGTCGTAGTGCCACCAGGACCTTCTGAACTCTCCATCAGAAATTATTTTTAGTCCAGCTTCTTTTTGCTTCTTCACAAGTTTTTCTATTTCTCTGTCTTCAACTTTTTTAAGTTCTTCTCCGGCAATTTCTCCCTTAGAAAACTTTTCTCTTGCGATTTTTAAATCTCTTGGTCTCAAAAAAGATCCTACTACGTCGAACTTACTTGGTGCTAAAATTTTTGTCATTTTCTTTCTCCTTTTTCTAAAATCCATCTTGAGAATGTATAAAAAAAAGTCCTTACTGTTTATAAAAACAATAAGGACGAATTATTTCCGCGTTACCACCTATTTTGCATATGGAATGCCACTCTCAAGTACCAACATACTCTATCTCTATAACGGGAGCTCCCGGAAAAGTCTAATATCGACTAATCCCATCAGAGGCCATGTTCACCCAAATCTTCCTTTGACCCTCTCAGCTAAACGGGCTTCTCTGTAAAATTCCAAAATGGATTACTCTTCTCTTCAAATGGTTTAAATTTTATTTTATGTTATCATCATTAATTTTGCATGTCAAGAAAATTTTTAATTTATTTTTCTCAAGAGTTCATCAACCCTGTCTCCAAGGTCTTCTAATTTTTCTCTAATTTCTTTGATTTCCCCGTTTACACGTAGGTCTGTAAAGATGTTGTCAAAGATTACATCAACAAAAAAATCGTAAGTTGAGTCAGGAATTTCTTCGTCAAGATCAATCCTAATATCATTTAGTTCTCTTTTTGCAACTTCTAATTTATCTCTAACTATCTTTAAGTTACTATTGATGTCTTTTATCTTTCCTCTTTTTACAAGTCCAACTAGGCCAGAATCTGCGAATAGATCAAAAAGTCCCCATCTTGATGCACTCTCTGTTATCTTTATAGTCTTGTCAATTTCATTTTTAAGGTCAAGTAAGGCTTGGCGAGCTTCTTTTAATTCTTTTTCTTGTGACATAAAATTTCTCCTTTATACTTTTTTTACTTAGCCGGGTCTTCTATTTCATTTGTCTCCCTAGAGACTATTGCCCTGTCCCCAGACTTTAAAAGTGTGTTGCCCCTTGGGACTATGCTCTTCTTGTCTCTCTCTATCTTGGCGATTATTACGTTAAAGGTCCTTAGGACTGTGTCGTCAGGGTCGTACATATCAACTTTTTCCGTTGCAAAAGGAAGGGCTGTCCCAATTTAAAGTGATTAAAACATTTTTATCTAGTTAAAGCGTCAAATAATCTCAACCTTTTTCAAATTTTGTTTGCTGATTTAAAGATATAAAAGAGCACGCCAGTTAAAATATAAAATCCAATTAATACAAAGAAAAGTCTCTTGTTCTTAGTGAGGATTGCCATAATAAGAGTTAGGATAATTATAGCAATTGCTAGGACAATTTGCGCCATCCTAAGACTGTCATTTATTGCCCCCTCACTAACCCTTAGGTAATTGTTGGCAAGGACAGAAATCATTATTAGGGTAACTAAAAAGATTATTATTTTTTCTAAAATTTTTAAAATTTTGTCCTTATTCATTTTCCCTCGCATAGGCTTCCATGCCTTCTCTTAAAATCCTCATGCTCTTTCTAATATCGTCAACATTTAGTACAAAGGCAAGTCTTACCATTTGCCTTCCTTCTTCCTTGTTCTTAAAGAAACCTGCAGCAGGTGCAAACATCAAAGTCTCTCCATCTATTTGGAAATTTTCGATTAGCCAAATTGCAAATTTTTCTGTGTCGTCAACAGGAAGCTTTGGCATGACATAAAAGGCTCCCTTTGGTTTTTCTACAGTAACTCCAGGAATTTTTATAAGTTCTTCGTAAATAACGTCACGTCTCTTTTGGTATTCCTTGTTCACTTCTTCTAAGTAAGAAGGGTCTATTCCATATAATTTTGCTGCTGCCTTTTGTTCAAGAGTTGGAGCAGCAAGTCTGCAGTTGCAAAGTCTATTTATGGCATCTTTTACTTCTGGATTTTTTGATGCAATAGAACCAATTCTTGCCCCACAAGCTCCAAACCTCTTGGAGATGGAATCAAGTAAAATTAAATTATCTTCAATTCCTTGGACTTCTCCAAAGGACTTGTAGTCGTTGCCATCGTAGACAAATTCCCTATAAACTTCATCTGCAACAATGTATAGGTCGTGTTTTTTTGCAAGCTCAACTATTCTCATAATTTCCTCTTCTGAGTAAAGAGCTCCCGTTGGATTAGTTGGGTTTGAAAGTAGGATTGCTACAGTCTTGTCATTTATATGTTTTTCAATTTCTTCAATTTCTGGAAGGGCAAAACCTTCTTTTGGATCAGTCTTAAAGGCCTCAACTTCAATACCAAGTTGTTGGAAAACTGTCCTATAGTTTGTGTAGAAGGGATCAGTTGTTAGAACTTGGTCGCCTTCGTCACAAATTGTTTGAAAGGTAAACACAAGGGCCTCGCTGGCACCATCAGTGATGTAGATGTCCTTGGCATCAAAATTTATTCCTCTGTTTTTGTAGTATTTAGCAGTCGCTTCCCTAAGTTCAATAAGTCCTTGGGCATGGGCATAAGGAAGAGGTCCCTTTTTTACATCTCTAAAGGTCTCAAAATAAACATCTGGCACTTCAATGTCTGGTGCCCCAATGTTTAATTCGTAAATTTTTATTCCCCTTGCCTTTGCAGCATCTGCATAGGGCGTCAACTTCCTAACTGCTGAATATTCTACTTCTTGTATTCTCTTTGATAATTTCATGTTTTCTCCCTTCAATCCCTCTATCTCATTGCCATCTTAAGTCTGGTCCAAAAAATTTAATTGGGACAAATTTTTGAAAAACTCTTGAAAAGACCCTGTCTGTGTAGGTCTCTGACAATTCCTTTGGCGACAAGTTTGTAGAAATTAATGTCTTCTTGCCACGTAAAAGTCTCGTATTTATTATGTTAAATATCTCTGAAGCTGTAAAGGAATTTACAAACTCAATTCCCAAGTCATCAACTATTAAGAGGTCCGCCTCAAAATAAAGATTGTACTTGTCATCTTCTATATTTTTAAACTTTCTGTCTTCTATTGTCTTTAAAATCTCGTAGGCTGTTTGATAAATTACTATGACGTCGCTCTTTATAAGTTCTGCCGCAATGCAATTTAGAAGAAAGGTCTTGCCTTGACCTGTTGGTCCCCAAAGGAGGAGGTTTAAATCATTTTCTTCCTTGAAGTCCCTGATGTATTTTTTAGAAATCGCCAAAATATTTCTCATATTTTCTCTTGGCGACATTTCATACTTTTCATAAACTTTTTCAGAAAAGACATTTAAGTCAAACTTGTCAAAGTTCTCCTTGTCTAGCATATAGGAAATTGAGGACATGTCGTATAATTCTGACACAATTAATTTCTTGAGGCAGTGGCACTTCTCGTCATCTTCATTTATGCCAGTGTCGTGGCAGTCCTTGCAAGTATAAATTTCTTCTAGGTAGTCTCTTGGATAGCCATTCTTTTCAAGATAGTCCATCTTCTGTAGCTTTAAATTGTAAATTTTTTCTGATGCCTCAAGAGACTTGTCAGCATCTGGATTTGTTATCTGATCCATAGAGGCCCTAAGAGCAATGTCCCTTATTAGGCCATCAATTTGCCTAACTTCAGGAATTTTTTTATAAATTTCCTCTAGCCTTTTCTCGTGGACTACAGAATTTTGTCTCCTCAACTCTTCATAATAATTACTTATCTTTGCCGTCAGTTCCATAATCAACACCTAGCTTTTTAAAACCCTCTTTTTGTTTTCTCATGGCAACATCAAAGAGGTCGTCTTCTGAATAATTTGCTGTTATTTGCTTAAAGTTGTGAAAGGCTGTGGGCTTTCTCTTCTTTTTCTTTTGATCCTTTTCCTCAACATCTTCAGGCGACTTTATATCCAAGTCCTTCCACTTCATGAGGATGGCATCAACATAATTGACATTGGGTTTGGAAATCTTCGAAGTCCTCTTGCAGGCCTCCAAGATTAAGTCTTTAGAAAATTTAAATTCATCAAACCAAGAGTTGATTATGTTAAAGTCAACTTGACTAAACTGCTTGTCCACTCCAATGTATCGCATGATTTTCTTGTACCTATAATATTTTATGTCGTGCTCAATGTAGGACTGCTCAACATCTTCCATGGTCCTGATGTTGTCTCTGGACCAGTTTCTCACAACTTGCTCTACATAGGAAATGTTGTAAATTCCCTTGATCTCTGTTGTGTAGAAAAAGGCCTCCTCAATTAAATCAGCTGGCATATTGTAAGCTGTGATCCAATTTATTATGTCGATTTTTTTCATAGGGGCAATGGGCTCTCTCATGAGGAACTCTGCCCTAGTAAGTAGGTTGGCATAGGTTGGGTTTGCCACAACTTCTGAATAACCCTTGTCCTTTTTCTTTTCCTCTGCCTTTAGGTTGTAGACATTTTTGATATAGAGTTCCTTAAGGTTTACAAACTTAAGCTTATCGTCTTCCATTTCAACTATGCCCATCTTCTTCCAATAGGCCCATGCCCTATTGACATCGGACTCAAGAATACCTAGATAGTCGGCGAGCTTTTCATTAGTAATATCAGTCCTATTTTCCTTGGCAAACTTATAACCCAAGAGATAAACTTTTACAAACTCGCCATTGGCTCCTGGCATAAAATCATTTATAAAAATATTCTCAATGGAAGTTTCTCCAAGGTCGTATTTATTATTTTCAAGTAAAAACATATTTCACCAATCTCTTTCCAGATCTAAGTCCATCTTTATAGCATAGTTAAAAGTCTTGTTTAAAATAATCTTAAAGGAAGACTTGTTTTCATAAAAATCAGGAAGACTTTCATCATAGCTTCCATTGGGAAACTTCATGAGAAAGCTGTGTCTCTTTTTAAAGCCAAGCTCTTCATAAACCCTTATAGCCCTCTTGTTGTATTGGGCTGCAAATAAAAATATTTTCTTGAAGCCTCTTTCCTTTAAGTAAGTGAGAAAGAGCTCAAGTATCCTTTTGCCAATCCCTTGGTTTATGTAATTGGGATCTAATACAATGCCAAGCTCTGCCTTCTTTAAAATTTTATTTATATTTTTAAGAGACAAGTAGCCAATAATTTTTTCATCGCTTTGGATTACAAAATATTCTGATAGGGGCCTTCTCGTCTTCCACTTAAACCACTCTATTATATCTTCTTCAGACTCTTCAATAAAATTATACTCCAAAAAAAGTGGCGATTTATGACGTCCCCAATTTCTAAAAGTAAAGACATCTCTTAAGTTCATCTCCCTAAAACTAAGGTCTGGATAATTTTCCATAAAGAGCCTCCTTTGATTATTATATACTATTTTAACTTGTCTATAAAGGAGTATAAGAATTTTCAAATTTATGAATAAGACTTATTCTCATTGTGCAAAAAGATAAATTTCTTAATTTACATTGTTTAAATTTCTTTAATTTTTAAGCTTTTATGATAAAATAAAGTAAGGTTATTAATAAATTTTATACAATTCGTAACAGGAGAGAATTTTTATGAGAAAAAATGACAATTTAGATGAAATTGATGTTGAGATTCTTGAGCTCTTGAGAAAGAATGGACGCATGAGCCACGAAGACATTTCAAAAAAATTGAATCTAACAAGACCTGCTATCCATAGAAGAATATATAAAATGGAAGACGCTGGTTACATCAAGGGCTACAAGGTCCTAGTTGATTGGCAAAAGATTGGCTACAACGTGGACACATATGTCCTATGCAAGGTCAACACCAACGACTTCAAGAGCCTTATCGCTAAGATAATGGGAATCCAAGACGAAAAATTTAAAATATTTGAATGCTACAGGGTCACAGGCGAACACTGTATCATGCTTAGAATAAAAACAATAAATACTTCAGACCTCACAAGGTTTTATGATATGATTTTAAAAATCGATGGTATACTTGATACTAAAACCCTTCTTATTCTTTACTCCGAAAAGGGAAATGACGAAATTTTTACAAGGGTTGATACTGAATAGTTAACAAAGGATGATTTTATGGAAGAAAAAATACTAGTTGTAGATGACGAATCTGCAATCTCTGATATTATAAAGTTTAATTTTGAGAAGGAAGGCTATCTTGTTGAAACAGCTTGCAATGGAAAGGAAGCTATTGCTCTTGCAAAAGAAAATAATTACGACCTAATCCTTCTCGACATAATGATGCCAAAGCTAAATGGCTTTGAAGCTCTAAGGGAAATAAGAAAAACTTCTGATGTGCCTGTCATCATGCTGACAGCAAGAGAAGAAGAAGTTGATAAAGTCTTGGGTCTTGAGCTTGGAGCAGACGACTACGTTGTAAAACCCTTCTCTATGAGGGAGCTCCTTGCAAGGGTCAAGGCTGTCCTAAGAAGGTTTGATAGCCCAGACAAGAAAGACGATTCATCTATCCTAAAGGTCATGGATCTTGAAATTGATTTAAACAAGTACCAAGTCCTAAGGGGCGATGAGGTAATTGAACTTACCCTACGTGAGTTTGAGCTCTTAAAGTTCTTAGCTTCCTACCCAGGAAGGGTCTTCTCTAGGGAAGAGCTTCTTGAAGAGGTTTGGGAGTATGAATACTATGGCGACATAAGAACAGTTGATGTTACTGTTAGAAGACTCCGTGAAAAAATTGAAGATGAGAAAAAGGGCTTTAAATACATCAAGACTAAAAGGGGAGTTGGCTATTTCTTTGCATCAGATAATGGTGAAGCCTAATGAACCACTCCATTAAGTCCAGATTTATTTTAATTTATGTGGTCCTAGTTCTCATTTCCATGTTTATAGCATCTACCTTTATCATAGATAGACTGGAAAATGTGCAAATAGAAACTGCCACTTCCTCTATGGTTAAGACCATGGACACACTTGCCACAACAACATCGGCATTTTTTAAAGATAATAATTATAAGACTCTACCCCAGCTTGACGCAACGCTAAAAGACTGGGGTATTTCCAGTGAAGAAACTGCCTATGTAATTTCACCAGGTAAGGCTCCAAAGATCCTTGCAAGCACGCAAAATATTTCTCCCAAAGAGGCTGAAGATGCCTACTCAGTGAAATTTATCGAGCCAAAGCTTGTTATGGATGCAGCAGGAGGCAAGACTCGCGAAAAAATTGTTGAGTACAAAAACCTAGGCGATGTGGAAAAACATATTGCAAGGCCAATCCTATCTGGCGATGGGGACATACTTGCCATTATTTATATGACCAGGAACCTAAATTCAATTTACTCTGTAATAGAGGACTCCAAGGTAATTATTACTTACGCAACCTTGATTTCTCTTTTGACAACTTCTATATTGGGATACTTTATTGCCAACTCTATCACTGGTCCCATCCGTACCCTCACTAAAAAGGCAAAGGCCCTTGCCAAGGGTAACTTTAACCAAAGCATTGAGGTAAAGAGCAAGGACGAAATTGGCGAACTTGGTATGATGTTTAACTTCTTGACTAAGGAGCTCCGTGAGTCCATAGAAAAGATGGACCTTGAGAGGTCAAAGCTTGACACAATCTTCAACTACATGGCAGAAGGTGTCATTGCCATTGATAGGAAAAACAGACTTATCCATGCCAATTCCATTGCCAAGAAGATTTTAAATATTTCAGAGAAGGACTTTAACAGGGTCATCAACCTAAAGTCCATTAACCTCTACAATATCGACTACAAAAATGAAGAGAGCCTCCGCGGGGAAGAGCTGACAAAAATTGCCAACTCCTTCTACAAGATCAAGTACGCACCCTATAAGTCCGATGCCTTTATTAACTCTGGGCTAATTATAGTTTTGCAAGACGTAGACAAGGAGCACATGTTAGACATAATGCGTAAGGAATTTGTTGCCAATGTCTCTCACGAGTTAAAGACGCCTATCACAACTATAAAATCCTACACTGAGACCCTACTTGATAGCGACCTTGACAAGAAATCGCAAAGAAACTTCTTAAAAATTATCGACAGGGAAAACTCCAGGATGTCTAGAATTGTTACAGACCTCTTGTACCTATCCAACATTGACTACAACAAGGACAATCTAACTTTATCAAGCATTGACACCTATGAGTTTATAGCTGAAGCCATAGAGTCTCAATCAATCTTAATAGTTCAAAAAAATCACAAGATTGAATTAAATATCGATATGGATATAAAAGATATTTACGCAGACAGAAGTGGAGCAGACCAAATCCTTACAAATATTATTTCAAACGCCTGCAAGTACACACCTGAAAACGGAAAAATAATTATTGATGCCACAAATAAGGGGGACCTTGTAGAGATTAAGGTAACTGACAATGGTATTGGAATCCCTAAGGAAGACCTTCCAAGGATAACTGAAAGATTTTACAGGGTTGAAAAGGGCAGGAGCAGGCAAATGGGTGGAACAGGCCTTGGCCTTTCCATTGCCAATGAGATGATAAAATCCTTTGGAGGCAGTCTAAAGGTTGATTCTGTCTTTGGAGAGGGAACTACTATTACCCTCCTCTTTAAAGCAAGCGAAGGTGATAACAATGATGAAGAACTTGCCTAAAGCAACGTCAACCTATATCCTCATAGGCCTAGTCCTCCTCTTGGTCTTTCAATCAAAAAATCTCTGGCTATCCTTTGACACAAAGTCTGAGGACCAAGTTAAGATTGGCGATGTAGATGAATTCTTGCAAGAAATTTTAACTCCCCAAAGGCTTATTGCAAACTTTGGCGAGAGAGACCACTACATGACTACAAACTTGGGCTCTTACTGGAAGATGACGGGAGAAAATATTTCTGAAAAGCTTCAAAAGGCAACCTCAGAAAACCTAAAACTAATTGACACAGAAGAGTACTTAAATCTTCAAAAGCAAAAGTCTTTAGTTTTTAAATTTAACTCACCCTTATCAGGTTCTGTTTTTGTGAATCTAATTGGGGACAAGAGAAACTCCAACGACATCAACCTAAGCGTGGACTCCATTTACATTTCCAGCCTTGGAGAAATTTATATCTCTGGTAGCAAGAATTTTTATAAACTAGTAGACATTAAAGTTGACTTTGACATAAATGAAATTTTAGATGAAGTTAAGGCCAAGGGAATCCGTGCAGTGAACTTCTACGAGGCCTATGGGATAAAGAAGGACATCTACATTCCTGACGAGGACTACCTATCCCTTCAAAAGGTTGCCTATGTCTCTGGCTTAAGTAAGCTTGAAGAAGGTATGAAGTCCAACTTGGCTGAGAGATTTTTGGGCATCCCCATTGACTACATCAGGGAAATGTCCGTAGATGGAAAAAATACCTATGTCTACGAAAATGAATATCTATCACTTTCTAGCGACGGTATAATCGAGTACTCCCTTGAGTCCCTCTTTGATGTCAAGTCAAGAGACCTCAACAAGTCCCTTGACAGGGCTGTAGAATTTATTGCCCAAAAGACTGGCATAAGCTCTGGGATTTATCTCGAAAAAATTGAGCCTTGCGACTACAACGACAGTCTTGGCTACAGATTTTTCTTCAACTTAAAAGACGGTCAAATTCCCCTAGTTCTTCCTTCTAAGGACCACAGCTTTATTGAAATCGACGTCTACTCCGAGTATGTAAAAAATTATAGGGAATACTACATTCGTAAGGATGACAATCCAATTTATAAAAAGGAAAAAATTTCTATTGAAGGCATCCACAAGATTTTAAGGAAGAATAGGAGACACTTTAACAACAAGCCTGTCATGGAGATCCTATCTTCCATAGAAAACTTAAACCTTGTTTATTTAATTTTTTCTAGCGACGAGGCAGAAGAACCTACCCTAGTCTATGAAATGACATACATGGGTAACTTCTATTACTTTAATGTGGAAAATGGAAGTCTAATGATGGTGAGGTAATTATGGATTGGAATAGAATTAAAAAAATTTTAATAATTGCCCTTGTAATTGCCAACGTGGTCTTGTTTTGCTACAGCAACTACAACAAGTTTAGAATGAGAAACGAGTCCACAAGAATGGACTTTGTAAGAGAAGTAACAGCCCTCTTAAAAGAAAAAAATATTACTTTGGACACAAAGATCCCAAGAAGAAGGAGGAAACTCCCTTCAGTCCTAGTTGCCTTTGAAACTTCATCAGAAGAAGACATCAAGGAGAGATACTTTGGAGGCAAGGGAAGGGTGGAAAGACCAAGTACTGACCTGGCAGAGATTTCTCTAGGCGACGAATATATAAACCTCGTTAACGGCCGCAGGGTCTATTATGAAAACAGAAAGTCAGAAAACAAATACGACATCAAGAGCCTAGATGAGGCTCAAAAAATTGCCAAAAAGTTCTTGTTAGACAAGAAGTACGACACCAGGGACATCTACCTAAGCTATTACGAAGAAGGTGATGGTAAGTACATCTTGAACTACACAAAAGTCTTTGAAAACATACCAGTAGAGTCCTCTTACACCAACTTTATAATCGACAAGAGGGGAGTCATGTCTATGGATAGGCTATGGCTCAATGTCTTAGATAAGTCTGACCAGAAGATATACTTGTCACCTGCCCCAAGGGCCCTCCTCTCCCTGTTAAATAAGACAGACTACTACGACAAGAACATAGAAAAGATAACTCCTTGCTTTTACTTTAACCCAGAAGACCAAGGATACATCGAAGACATCACCCGTGCAGTAAACGGTCGTGCCATACCAGGTTGGAAGGTCAAATTTTCTGACGGGGAATACACAGTTCTATCCAACTATTAAGGACCCCTAAGCTTAACAATTTTAGGTCCCTGTGTTACAATAAAAGTTGGAGGTTTTTATGAAATTTTGCTCTTTGGCAAGTGGCTCAAGTGGCAACTGCCAATACATTGAATATAAAAATACAAAAATTATTATAGATGCTGGACTATCTGGCAAAAAAATCGAAGAGAACTTAAAGAAGATAGGCGTAAACCCCTCTGATATTGATGCAGTCTTTGTAACTCATGAACACATAGACCACATCAAGGGAGTTGGTGTCCTATCAAGAAGGCACAACCTAAAGGTCTTTTCCAACATGATGACCCTAGATGCCATGCTACCAACTGTTAAGAAGCTGGACCCAAAGAATACTTTTATCTTTGAAAATGGAAAGGCCTTCACCTTTAAAGACCTAGACATCATGCCCATATCCACCTTCCACGACTGTGCAAGTGGCTGCGGCTTTGTCATCAAGGGGAACAAAAAACTTTCTCTTCTAACAGATACAGGCTGGGTCAACCAAGAAGCCATGGAGAAAATGGAAGGGTCAGACTTAATATATCTTGAGTCCAACCACGACGTCGACATGCTAATAAATGGGACCTACCCCTATCCAACAAAACAGAGGATCCTTTCTACTAAGGGCCACCTCTCAAACGAAAATGCAGGCGAAGTTCTTGCTATGATATTAAAAAAGAAACAAGAACAGGTAATCCTAGGTCACTTATCTACAGACAACAACTTGCCAGATCTGGCACTTAAGACAATAAATGACTTGCTTGCATCAGAACATAAAAAAGAAAACACAGACTACACCATATATGTTGCTCCAAGATCGGACCCATCAAAAGTCTTTGAACTTTAATAAACAAGGGAGGAAAAATTTGAACATACTACTTACAAATGATGACGGAATAAATGCTGAGGGCATAGAAGTCCTTGCCAAGGCTCTACTAAAGGAAGGCCACAAAGTAACAATTGCAGCACCAAATGTTGAAAACTCTGGCAAGTCCCACGCAATTACTTTTAAGAGTCCACTTATGGTCCAAGAAACAAAACTAGAAGGCCTAGAAGATGTAAAAAGTCTTTGCGTCTATGGGACACCTGCTGACTGCGTAAGGGCAGCAGTCCACCTACTAGATGAAAAGTTCGACTTCTGCTTCTCAGGAATAAACTCTGGCTTTAATGCAGCTACAAATGTCCTCTACTCAGGCACAGTTTCAGCAGCCATCGAAGCCAACCTATTTAACATTCCTGCAATAGCAGTCTCATCTCAATGGGTAAAGGGCCACTCAAAGTTTGACACAGGAGCAAGAGTTGCAGTAGAAGTCTTTAACAAGCTTGACGACTTAAAGAGACTCCAAGTCTTAAATATAAATGTCCCTTACCTTGACTATGAAGAATTAAAAGGAATAGAAGTCTGCAAGGTTGGAGCCGACGTCATGTCAATCTATGACATATCCGAAGAAGGAGAAAGCTACAACATGAGACTAAAGGGCTTCCCAAAGGACAACAACGAAAAAGATTCAGACATCCACTTCTTAGGTCAAGGCTACGCAACAGTGAGCCCACTCTTGTACGATGTAACTAACCTAACTCTTATAAATGAGTTAAGCCAAATGTTAAAGTAAAAATCTGAGAGGAAAAACGTGAACTATAAATTTACCTTACTATTTCTAATCTTATTAATCTTTGGAATATTTTTTAGAACAATAATGTAAATAAAGATTTTAAAAAGTCCTCGTGACTTTTTATTTTTTTGATATAATCAAATAAAGAGGTGATGAATTTGAAAAAATTATATATTTTTTTGGCCCTAGTTCTAATCCTTTGCGGCTGTCAAAATAAAAGAATAGATAGTCTCTACAACTACAAGACAGACTTCGTCGGCGACAACTCAAAGGTCTCACACATAGTTTCAAACCAATACTATCCCAAGGGCTTCCAAGTGGGCGCCATTGAAATACTTTCAAGCAAGTCACCCTATGGACTTAAAATATTTGTGAAGGACACCACTAGCATCAATCGAGAAGACCTCTTCATCAATGCCATTGAGAGCTTTGCCCTAATAGGCAACCTCGACAGGATCTATTATGTAGAAAGTGGCAGGGACTTTGAGGCAGAAAAAAATAAAGAACTAAAGGACAAGATCTTCATCTTCTACAGGAAGGAGATAGAAGAAATCCTAGAAGAAAAAAACACAAGCCTAGAAGCAATATCAAAGGACAGAGAAAGCTTCGAGGACTTTGTAAATAATTGGAATAAATAAAAGAGAAGACTTTGTGTCAACCACATAAAGCCTTCTCTTTTTTGTGCTTTTTTTACTTTGATTTACCTTCTTATTTTTATTAAATATAGGTTTTCATCTAAACTTATTTATTATCAAATAGTTTTTTCTCATCAATACTTTTTCATAAAAATCTTCTTAGACAAAATTTGATAACCCTTAATTAACTCTCCTATCCATAATTAATTCCTAAAAATTTTTATTACATTAGAAAAAATTTTTTATAAGCTTATCAGATATCCCTGATTGTTTATTCAACTAAGCTCAATAAAAATAATAAAATTTTATAAAGGCATTCACAGAGATTTTAAAGCAAAACAAGATTAAGAAAACACAAAATAAAAAAGAGAAGGACTAAGCCTTCTCTCTTTACTTATCTAGGATTTCTTTGGAAGTTCTTTTGAACAATCTTAAGATCACTAGTGTCAATATTAAATTGATTCTTGTCTTCCTTAACCCAGTGAGCAATGTAACGATCTTTTCTATCTAAGAAAGTGTTACTTGCACAAAGAATATCTTCATATGCCCACATAGATGTATTAACATCCTTGTAAGTTACAAGACTCAAGTTGTTCTTGCCAATGTAAGTCTTGTCGACAATTCGCTTAAAGGCCTTGTTAGATACAGCTGCAACTTCTTGTCTTGGGATAAACTCGTCTCCCTTGTAAGTTGCAAGTCCATCAGTGTAAATCTTTAGCCAGCCTTCATTGAAAGCAGCTTGGATTTCACCCTTAGCCCAGTGATTATCACTTAAGTTCATATTGTTGCCACTAGCATCGCCAAGTTCTTGGAACCTCTTAAGAGTTGCAATCCATTCGTTCCTTGTAATCTTAGCTTGTGGTTTAAAGTTGCCATCATCATAACCAGCAAATACATTTGCTTCAGTTACAATCTTAACAGCCCTAGTGTACCAAGCTTCTCCAACGTCCTTGTAAGAAATCTTGAAGTTAGGATTGTACTTATAGCCGTCCTCAACTAATGCGTTGGCAAGAATTTGCGCAGCCTCAGCACGAGTAAGACCATCATTAGGTCTGAAGTAACCATTAAAGCCTTGCATGTATCTTACTTCCTTGAAGTAATTGTCAGAAACAGGCACAGGAACCTTAACAATCTTTTCTTGAATAATAGTTTCGTACCTTACTTCAGGATACATAGGTATAGGTCTGCCTGGATAGTAAGGATAATCTGATCCACCTGGATATCCTGGTTCTGGTGTTGGTGGCATATTCTTATCTTGAACAATTACATCAATTCTAACAGTCACACTTGTACCGTCTTTATAAGTTACCTTTATAGTTGCGGAACTTACTCCTCTCTTGCTAACATCTGGTTCATTGACAATTTCAATATCACCAATTTCTTTTCCAAGAGGTGGAGTTATTTTTTCAAGGTACTTATCCTTAGTAGGTTGTACATCCACATCTGTTATTACATATTTAACATTTGGTTGTGGAACAATTGGAGCAGCTTCCCTAACATATATTGCTGTTATTGTAGTTTCCCCTGTAAATGTTCCAGTCAAAGGTTTATCCCATCGAGAGAATTTCCATCCCTCTTTTTGAAGTTCATCTTTAACTACTGGTATGCTCGCAGTAATATTAACAACTTTTTCAGGATTTACCCAGAACAATCTTGTAACATCTTGTGTTGCCTTGTCTGTTGTCTTAACAATAACTTTTACAAAATTATCAGGTACAGGAGGTTTTGTTGTTGGATCATTTGGATCTGGTTGTTCAGCAACATCGCCAGTTACATTATATGTTACTGGAACTTTTTTAACTTCTCCATTTGGATAAATTATTTTTATTGTTGTTGTTTTATTTGTTCCTGGTGTTTGAGTATCTGGATCTCCACCAACAAATTCAAAGCTTGTTCCCGGAGGAAGAATTTTCGGATTCTTAGGATCACCATAATCGTAAGGATTTTTTATAAAATCTTTTGGAGATGGGCTTGATCCCTTTGGTATCCATTGACCATCATTTGGAACTGGTTCTACATTTTTGTCCTGTTCATAAGTTGCAACTATCTTAGATTCTTTTACTGTGAATGTGTCTGTAATTTCTTTTCCATAGAATCTTTTAGGATCGCTTCCTTCTAATTTCCATTTTTTGAAATTATTTGTCTTAGTAACACCATTTGCATCAGTTTCAGCTTTTCCTGTTGGAGCAAGTATATCTGGTATAGTAACTTGTACATCTGGTTTAACCCAGAATACTTTTGTAAATTTAGTATTTGCAGTTGCCTTATCTGTAGTATCAACTGTTACTTTTACATAAGTGTCTGGTACAAGTGGTTTGTCCTTTCCTTCTTGCGGAACCACATTATCTACAACTGTAATTGGAACTTCAACAACAACAGTCTTACCATTTGGATATTTAACTTCAACCTTTGCTGTTACCTTACCAGTATTATCTACACTAGGTTTACCATCATCAGTGTACTTAAATGTTGTTCCATCTGGTAGTCCAGTTTTATTTTCAATTAAGTCTTCTGGCTTTGGTTCTTCTTTAATCGGTGTAACAGCATCTTTCTTAGCGATTGGTGTAGCAATTAATTTTCCAATATTAACATTTGTAGAATAATTAGCTGTGATTTCTGTATCTTGGATAAATTTACCATTGATATTTTCGTTAGTCCAAGAAGCTATTGTACCTCTAGTTACTGACCAACCCTTGAAAGTATATGTGTATTCAATGTTATTAATTGTTTCTTTTTTACCTTCTGGTTTATTTGTTATTGTGACTTCCTTAGTTGGGTTTACAAAATAAATTTTGTCAGCCTTTGTTTCTTCTGTCGCCTTATCTGTTGGGAAAAGTTTAACAGTTACATAGCCCTTTGGTGCAACTTGATCATCTTTTGTCTTTTCAATTACATCAGGCCTTTCTTTAAATGTAAAAGTGATTGTAGTGTCACCACTTAAATGAAGTGTACTGTTGTTTATAACAGTATTAGTAGTCTTATTGCGCCACTTTCCTCCATATGAAGTGTAGCCTACATCTGCATTTTCGTCTTTAACTAAATTATCAGCAAAACCATCGCCTAGTAACCAAACATCCTTATCCTTCTGTACATAATAAACAGTTTTTCCTTCTAAAGTACCATGGACTCCTTCAAATGTAACCGTTACATAGCCTGCTGGTTTGTCAGAACCATCTGTATTTACTTGAGGAATTATATCCTTAAGTTTTTCATAAGTTGCTTTAATTACATAAGTTGGATCATTTGCATTAGCTTTTACTGTTAAAGATTTATCCCATTCTTTAAACTTGAACCCAACGTTTGGATCAACTGTTGGTTCTGGAATATTAACTTGAACGCCTGGTCTAATCCAGTACTCAGTTGTTCCTGCTAAAGAACCATTCGTTCCTGGTTTAAACTCAACTTTTACATAGCCAGCTACTTCCGTAGTAGAAATATCTCCTGGATCGTTGTAAAGCGCACGAATTACATCATTATTTTTATATTGAATAGCTTTGTCAATAGATACATCCCATCTAGCAAACGTGTAACCTGTCTTGGTATTTACTGTTGGAGCATAATCTGTTAATTTAACTGCCTTATTTGGGTTTACAAATAAAACTTTTTTAGTAATAATTGTAGAACCTATTACTCCTTTTCCGCTATCTACAGTATCAAAAGTAACTTTGATATAGCCAGCTGGTTTTTGCGAGTCATCCTCTTTTCTTTTAACTATAACATCGTCAATTGGAGTGTACTTTGCTGTAACTGCGATATCTTCTGATCCCCTTAGAACAATATTATCAGCTTTATCCCAGCCACTAGTCTTCCATCCAATATCTGTTTTTACTTCTGGTTTAATTAAATCTCCAATAGTTTTATTAGCCCTTGGATTTACATAGTAAACTCTTTGTCCTTCTAAGCTACCATGGTCACCCTTATCAAAGGTAACTGTGATGTAGCCATCAGGTTTAGCTTTATTGCCATCAATAATGTCTTGAAGCTTAGTGAAGCTTCCTTTTATTGTCTTGTCTTCGGCAAATGACACATTTGTAGTACTTGCGTCCCAATATTTAAAGTTATAACCAGTTTCGGCAATAGTTTTTGGTGGGTTTATTGTTACCTTTGTATTTGGTTTTACAAAGAAAACAGTCGTTTCACCATCAACAATTTTACCACCTGTAGCTGGATCAATTTTAAATGTTACGGTTACATAACCAGCTGGTTTTTCGGATTCATTAGGCTTTGTCTTTGGTACGACATCCTTAAGTCCATTGAAGCTTGCTTCTATCGTTTTATCTTCTTTATAAACTGTAGGTATGCTTGGATCTGGGCTCCATGCACCAAATTCAAAACCTGTATTAGCATTTGTCTTTGGTGGATTGATAGTTACATATTCATTAGGATTTACATAGAATTTTTTATTACCTTCTAGTGAGCCTTTAGATTCATCACCAGACTTAATTACAAAAGTTACTTCCTTGTAGCCATCTGGAATTTTATTTATGCCTCCATCATCCTTCTTTTCAGGAATACTCGTAGGAAGCTTTTTAGCTTTTGCTCTTACTACAATGTCTGTGTTTATCTCAGTTGTATTTGGCAAACTCCAAGAATCAAATTCATATCCTATTTCAGCTGATGCATCAGGTTTTGTTAGCCTAGCATCTCCTAGATTAATGCCCTTGTTAGCTTTTACATAATAAGCTTTTTGTCCTGATAAACTTAAACCATTATCAGCTTCAAAAGAAACTCTTACATACCCTTCCGGTCTTGTAATAGGTTCCTTTGGATCGTAGGAAATAATATCTTCATCTGTAGTCCATTGAGCTATAGCACTAGTATCTTTCCTTAATTCTACTTCTTCGCCAACTTGATAAACTCTTCCATCTACCATCCAGCCAGCGAACTTAGCGTCAGTCTTGCTTAAGTTAGTAGCTGGTGCAAGTCTTACTTTTGTACCATAGTCAACTGTGACAGCTTCTGGTACTGTTCCAGTTCCTTCACCAGCATTATAAGTTAAAGTGACTTTAGCTGATTTGAATCTAGCCACATATTCTTGGTCAGTCATAATTGGATTTGCTGTGTCAAGGCTTTCATACCACTTATCAAATCCATAATTTGCATCTGGAATAGTCTTAGGCACTGCTAATTGTGTTGCTGTAGCTGTTTGTCCATCTTCTAATTCTACAAGCTTAATACCTGCGTTAGGATTTACGAAGTAAGTTATTACATCTTTAGCTCCTTCTAACTTACCGTTATCATCTGCCCTGAAGGTAACTTTTACATATCCTTTTGGCTTTTCAGAGTCATCGTCTTTTGTCTTTGGAATAATATTTTCTTCATCATCATATTGGGCAGTTATAACATAAGTGTTAGAGTTTTCTGGTAAATTAACTGTTAATGAGTTATCCCAGCCTGTAAATGTATGACCAGAATTAGGAATAACAGTTGGATCTGGTAGGGTAAGTTCTTTACCTGGAACAACCCATAATTTTGTAATATCTACAAATCCGCCTTTATCATTTACTAGTTTTCCTTTACTACCTGCTCTAAACTCAACTTTTACATAGCCTGGTATTGCTGTTTTGCTAATATCTCCTTTGTCATTATAAAGAGCTTTTATAACAGTTCCATTTTCATATACTGTTTTCTTTGTTAGGTCTATATTCCAGCCAGAGAATTCAAATTCAGTTGTTGCTTCAATTTCAGGTTCATATCCCTTTAGTAGTACAGCTGTATTTGGTTTTACAAAGACATTCTTTTGGGTTTCAGTTGATCCTTTTATTGTTCCCTTACCATTTGTATCAAAAGTAACTTTAACATATCCCTCTGGTATTGTGTTTTTATTACCTTGATCGTCTTTTTCTGGAATAACTTCTGCAAAGTTGTCATAATTTGCATTAACGGTTATATCTTGTCTTATTTGGAAATTATCTTCCTTGTCCCAACCTTTAACTGTATAACCTATATCAGGAGTAACAGTTGGTTTTGGACTAATGTCGCCAATAGTTTTTTTAGCTTCAGGATTAACATAGAATATAGTTTTTCCGCTTATAGAGCTTCCGTGGTCACCCTTATCAAATCTAACTGTTACATAACCTTCTGGTTTTGCATTTTCGCCATCAATTATGTCATCAAGCTTTTTAAACTTACCTCTAATTGTAGTCTCTGTTTCGTATTTAGTTTCTTGCCTTGTGTCTTGATCCCACTTGTCAAATTCATAGCCTATGTCAGCCTTTGTAGTAGGTGGGTTAAGTGTTACTGCTCTATTTGGATCTACATAATATATACTTGTTTGTCCAGCGACAATTAATCCACCTTCGCCATCAATAGTAAATTCAACTTTCACATAACCAGGTTTTTTTTCAAAGGATACAGCATCTAGTTGGTTAAAACTTGCTTCTATAGTTGTGTTTTCTTCATAAACTGTTGGAATAGTTGTATCTTTATCCCAAGCACCAAATTCATATCCTGTGTTAGCTTTTGTTTCTGGTGGATTGATTTTTACATAATCATTTGGTTTTACAAAGAATTTAGTAACGCCTTTTAGTGAACCTTTGCTTTGGTCTTCATTCCTAATTACAAAGACTACTTCTAAATAGCCAGCTGGCTTTTCATGTTTACCATCATCAGGTACTTTTGAGTCTAGCTTTTCTGCTTTTGCAGTAACAATAATGTCTTGATCGACTATTTCAGTCTTGTCATCTTTATCCCAATTAATAAACTTATATCCTGTGTTTTCTTCATATTCTGGATGTCTTAAGTCTTTTAATGTTACTCCAGCATTTTTCTTTACATAGTAATATTGTGCATTCTTTAGTGTCAAGCCTTCATCTGCATCAAATTTAACCCTTACATAGCCAGTTGGTCTTTCTTTAGGTTCTTCCGGATCGTAAGGAATTATATTTTCTGCTTGTTTATAATTTGCAGTAATCTTTGTTTCTTCTGTAAACTTAGCTGTAATTGCATCTTTCCATGGGCCAAGAGCTTTATCTGATGTCCACTTTTCAAACATCCATGCTACTTGCTTTGGATTTGTAGATGATTTAGGAACGATTTTTCCAGTAGGATTAGTAACTGGTATAATCACTTCTTTTGTTGGATTAACCCAGAATGTTTGACTTTGTGCTTCGCCAGTTTTTAAGTCTGCTTTATCAGTTTTATTAACAATAACTTTTACAAAGTTACTTGGAACATCTGGCTTCTTATTAGGATCTGTTTGCTCAATTACATCATCTGAAAAGTTTGGTGTAATTATAGTATCTTCAGTAAAGATATGACGCTTAGTAAAATCAAATTCGCCAGAAGCTTCATTTTGTTTAGTCTTATCTGCAGTCCACTTTGTAAAGCCTAAATTAGACGCGTCATCACTTATATCAACCTGCGCTATATTTACCCAAGCTTTTGGATTTACATAATATATCTTGGCATCTTTATTTGTAGGTTTGTTTGTTGGATTAACTGTAACTTTTACATATTTACCTGTTACATCTGCTAAGTCTCCACCATGTGCAGTTGCGTCCTTTAATACCTTTGGCATATCGCCATTGGTTAACGCTTCATAAACGTTCTTGTAGATCTTGACAGGAATATCTACTATCTTTTCCGCTTCATTTCCAGTAAATTTTACTTTCGCTTTAAATACAACTGTCCTTACAAGTTCATTGGTATCAAGGGTACTCATTTCTTTTACTTTTTCGTAAATGGCTTCTTGAGTAAGCTCTTTACCTGCATCATCAACAATAGTTACATTAGCATCAGAAGGTAAAGCGACTTCATTTCCACTGGCATCAATTTTTACAATTTGTGCCTTTAACTCGTCAATAGTTGGAGCAAAATTATTAGTCCAAGTGCTATTTGGGTCATTAAATGTTTCTGTCTTTACAAGTCCCTTTGACTTAGCATGAACATCAGACCAATCATATTGAGCTGTGAAAGTATAGTCCTTTTCAATAATAGTGTTGTCATTTAGTAACTTTTGATTGTCCCATTTAATAAATTTCTTGCCATTATCAGGAGTAATATAATACTTGTCATCAGCCTTTGTTTCTCCAACCTTTAATTCTTGTGGAACTGGTATGTTGTCTGACTTAAGCCCCTTAATTACATCGTAATAAAGTTCTTTTACGGCATTATTATCCTTATCTGTGAATGAACCGCCATCAGCTGCTTTAAATGTTATTCTTACATAACCATCAGGAACTGGATCATCTTTTTTAGTCTCAATAACTCTTACATCCTTATAGAAGAAGTTAATCTCATCAAGACCTGTCTCGTTAATACCGTAGAAAGCACTTGAATCATCATTGATATCGAAGAATAGTTGTTGTTGTGTCTTATCATCAAGAACCCAGCCTTCTATAGTTCTGTAGTTTCTTGCATCAAAGTCACGCTTGCCATTTTTAACTAACTCTTGATCAATAATTGCGTACTTTTCTCTTATTGTCTTAAAAGCTTTTTTGTTCTTTTCTAATAAATCTTTATAAGCAGCACCCTTACCAGCATCATCAAGAGTTTTGTTATCTTTAATTATTTTAAAAGCTTTTTTAGATTCATTAATAAACTTTTCTACTTCTTTTCTTCCTCTTTCATCAAGGTAGTTTATCTTGTACTCTCTATGCCTAAATGGTCTGTAGTAGAAGTGGAATTGATTTAATTTTGCATCAGGATTGTCAATTAATTTACTGCTATCATTTGGATCTGGAATTTTTTCCGGCTCAACTCTTATTTGTTGATTATATGAGTTAACTCTCGGATTCTCTGAATCTAATTTTTTATACTCTGCATAAGTCAATGAATCTTTTAAATCTGTAGTATTATTTTCTTCAAGTTTATCCCACTCATCTTTAGGAACAAGTAGTCTCTCTGAATTTTGACGACTTCCTACAGCTGCTATATATGAACCAACCCTTCTATCTTTAAGTGGTTGTATATCTTGTTTAATTTCCTTATAGTTTTCATCTAGGAAATGGTGGTGGGATTCAACATCTACAAGGTTGCTTTCAACCCAAATTGCCTTTAGGTAAATAGGACCAACAACTTCGTTACCAAAGGAGTAAAGTTCCGGAACCTTATAGGTGTCTCTATAAGAGTTATCGACTTCATTTGTATAGTCGCCTTTTTCATCCTTCTTGTAGCGAATGATTTCCCAACCCATAAAGTCATAGCCCTCTTTTTTAGGCTTTTTAGGTTCTACAAGTTTTTGTCTTTGGACAACTGTGAATATTTGCTTATCTCCATCCTTCGCTTCTTTTATTGGATATGTCGTTTCTACTTCTTGTCCAACGTCACCTTCTTTGATGTTTTTGAGTTCTGTTGTTAGATTTTCTTTATCAATTGAATTTAACGTTCCATCGTCTGGATCAAAGGTTACCTTCCATTTGTAGTCTGGTTCGCCCCACTTAGCGTATAGGTTTACTGGGTGGAAAGGCATTTTTTCTTTTGGATTTTCCCAAATAAGTTTTTTGCCAGCAGGGTCTAGGGCCCAGCCCTTAAAGACCATTTGGTCTGAAAGGCTTTCTGGCCTTTTTACCTTTAATTTACCATCTTTTGGGTCTGTGAAAACTAGGTCTGTAAGGCCTAGCTCCTTTAAGTTTTCTGGATTATCTAGTAAGTTTTTAGGACCTTCCTTTGTACCTACTTTCTTGTAATCATCATTCGTATCTACATCAGGACTTAGGGCTTTTAATGGGAATTCATAGAATGTTTCTAATTGGTTTTTAGAGTTAAAATAACTGTCATCCCTAATGATTGATGGGTCGTAGTTAAATCTTAGTGGGTACTTATTACGATGATATTTGAAGCGTAGGTAGCCGTTTTCTTCAAATTCTTGACCACCTTCCTTTTTGTCTCCAAATTCATCAGAATCGCTAAAGAATACTGGTATAAAGTCTAGCTGACCTATAAGAAGTTTAGTTCCATAGTTGTTATAGTATGTCCCACTATTGTTAGGAGTGATTTCATCACGTTCGTCGTTTAGATCATTAATTCGATTTTCATCCACACGGCCATCCTGCTCACTTCCCTCTTTGATTGCTGGCCATGCAGCTTTAGGGTTATAGCCATAAGGAGTGAAGCCTGTAACTTTCGGGTATCTGTGGCCATAGTCCGGGGCATCAGTATCTGCCTTGGTTCTAACAAGGTCGTAACGGATGATGGTTTCGCCGTCCTTAAAGCCGTCCATCCAAAAATCCATGTGGTGAGGAATGGAAGGGTTGTCTTGCTTTATGCCGAAGGAAAGGGTTCTAAAGTCTGTTGGGTCTAAATCCATGGTTGTACCATCACCCTTGTCTATATGTTTAGTATAGCCGCCCCAGTTAGTGTAGTTAGCCATGTCCAAAAATTCATCGGCATTTAACCTATAAGGAGGTGTATCCAAGTGAACTGGCCAATTTGGCCTAGTATAGTTGGGTCCCCAACCAAAACTTTGATAACCTGGAGTAAAGCCCTTTGTTTGCTTGGCATCGTTAGGCCACTTATACATCATCTCATTGAATCTTGCCTTGTAGTGGTAGGGCTTGCCGGGGCCGCCCGCCATTACTGTCTCACCTTTCTTTTCGTCATATTTCCAAATTTCGGGATAGATGGTGTTTTTTTCAGGTTGTGCATTAGACTTGGTAAAGTATAGGTCGTAGACTTGTCTGTCGTAGTAGATGTTGTAGACAGTTTTGCCATTTGCATTGACAGATTTTACAAGATTTGGTTGTTTTAGATCCTTATTTTGCTCATCTGTTAAATCTTTGTTGTAGACAAAGAACTTGTTTAGGTAAAGATCATGGCCACGATTAAATCTTGCGTTAGCCCAAATCTTTTGTAGACGTTTATCATCTAGGTCTGGGAATTTTAGTCCATTTACGGGTTCTTTATCCAAGTCTGGTCTTGTTCCTGTGTCTTTATCTTTATAAACACGAGTCCCCATATACTCATACTTATCTAAAATGGATGCATTATCGGCATGGTCTGCCTTTTCTGTCCAAAATTGAACAGCGTAGTCTGCCTTTTCCTTATCTTTCCACACAGCGGTAAAGGTAACATTGCTTGCTGGCATTATAATATTTGCATTTAAGTCTAGTATAGGCTTTCCAGAAGCATCCTTCATGACTTCTCCAGCCTTAAAGGTCTTGCCAGTTCCGTCGATATCAACAGATGGTTTCCATCCTTGAAATTCGCCGCCTTCTTTAGTAGGTATATCCTTTTCATTTATACTTGGTATAGTTTGCTTATAAAATGCTGTACGTGTAGGCAGTGGAGTACCACCATCAGTATTGTAATTTACAGCGTAGTGGGCTAAATTATAGCGATACTCAACTACGAAATAGTCAGGATGTTCAGGTACTTGAGTATTAATATTTGCACTCTCGGGAACATAGCCAACTGTTTCAGATTTAGGTAGTGGCTGTATCGTCAAACTAGTACCAGTAAGACCTTTTTGTTCGTCAATTCGGTCTTCTGTATCTCCAGGTTTTCTTCCATATTTATTAAAATCATTTATGTCTTGAAAAACGTGTTTTACCTTTACAGTAGAAGACTTTGGTGTGTAAAGATAATTAAAATTCCCCTTATACTCATCACCAACTAAATTATCGTGAGATAAAGCTCTTTTTTTAATAAACTTATAGTCAATAGTTGCTTCGCCATCTTTTGTAGCACTAGTATAACCATCGAGAACAGGAAATTTAACTAATTTATTAATCTTCGCCTTTTCTTCCTCACTAATATTCTCACCAGCAGTAGCTATATATGGTTGGTAAGCAACGATTTGGTCATCTCCACGTTGAACCTTAAAATCTGCATGAACAGTATACAGTTTAGCTTTCTCTGGATTTTTAACCAATTCTTCTGCATTATCTGTCTTTTTGACTTTTACTGGTAGCTTATTCACCTTGTTAATATAGTCTTCTTTCCTTATAACTTTTGAATTGCCACTTGCTTCTGCAAAGGCTTGTAGTGGGACTGACACTAGCATAAGTATTGCTAGAAAAAATGTCGTTGTCCTTTTTAAGTAATTTTTCATTTTTTTCTCCTTCCTATATTTTCTCAATGAAAAATTTTTTGTTT